>Ga0351892_10168_pt1 | contig 25540 bp, 20 predicted proteins | sample TotcelFGM3001K14_FD_206763 | JGI IMG/M metagenome (GOLD analysis project Ga0351892, IMG submission 206763) | Enriched cells from coal bed in the Powder River Basin, Montana, United States - Total cells FGM rep3 HSBNCT.FGM.300.1.K14 ... | reverse complement strand
CCCCAGTAATAAGACCAGGGGACTGCCGCGAAAGGGCAGATCGAACCAGAGCAGGGCAAACACGGTGACCAGGACGACGTCCACCAGGGCGATGAGGACAAAAGGAATGGTTTTCCCTAACATAAATTCTACCGGCCGGATGGGAGTAACCAGGACCTGCTCCAGGGTGCCCAGCTCTTTTTCCCGGACCACCGCCATAGCGGTTAACATCAGACTGACCAGCATCACCACTATGGCTATGACCCCGGGGACAAAGGCCAGGCGGCTGATCAGATTGGGGTTGAACCAGGCCCGGGACTCGATAATTACGGGGAGGCCCATCTTAGCCTGCGGTCCCAAGTTGCGGAAGCGCTGTTGCAAGATCTCCTGGGAATAATCCTGGAGGATGGCAGTGGCATATTTAGCTACTATCAAGGCGGCATTGGAATCGGTGGCATCGATAATTAATTGTAGGGTGGCAGTACGGTCGCCTTTGATTTGAGAGGCAAATTCAGCCGGAATGTGTAAGGCCAGGGTAATTTCCCCATGATCGATGAGTCGGCGCAGTTCATTTTCACTATCGATATAGCGGCGGAGGCTGAAGTATTCGGAAGCACTGAAACGAGAGATTAATTCCTGACTCTGGGAGGAGCGATCTTCATCATAAATGGCGGTGGGCACATGTTTGATGTCGAAGTTGGTGGCATATCCATAGATGACCATTTGAATGAGCGGGGGCAGGAAGAGGAAGATGCGCAACCGACGGTCCCTCCAGACCTGGATAAACTCCTTCATCATAATGAACCGGATGCGTCTTAACATGGAGATCAACTCAATTTTTTAGGGGCCTTATATATTGATATACCCAGAAAGAAGATTGCAAAGAAAATCAGGATCAAGGCTTGGGGCCAGAGGATATCCAGGCCGAGGCCCTTGAGATAGATTCCCTTGGATATAGTCACCAAATATTTGGCCGGTACCAGATAGGAAATGAATTGTAAGGGCAGGGGCATCAGGTGGATCGCGAAAACAAATCCCGACAGGAGCACCGCCGGTAAAAAGGTGACCAACATGCCCATTTGAAAGGCCTGGAGCTGATTTTTGGCGGTAATAGAGATAAACAAGCCCTGGCCCAACATAACCACCAGAAATATTGCCGACAGCCCAATCAGCAGCAGGGCGCTGCCCCGTAGAGGGACATGAAAGACCCATTGCCCCATGGCCATGGCAATGAGCAGATCTAACATACAGATTAAGAAGTATGGCGCCATCTTGCCCAGAACCAATTCCGCTGGGGTCAGAGTGGTGGACAGCAAGCTCTCCATGCTGCCCATCTCCACTTCCCGGACCACCGTCAAAGCAGTGAGCAGAGTTCCGACCATGGTCATAATCACTACGATGAGACCGGGCACGATAAAAGCAATGCTTTCCAGATCTTCATTAAACCAGAAACGGATCTCGCTTTGTAGAGGAATTTCTATCTTACCCAGTCCCAGGCGTTCCAATCGGTCGAACATCAGCTGCTGGTTGAAATGATAGGTAACGGCCTGGGTATAACCCAAGACCACATTAGCGGTATTGGGTTCGGTGCCATCCACAATAACCTGAATTGGGGTAGAAATCCCCTTTTTTAGATTGCGGGATAAATCTTGAGGTAGGACTAAAGCCAAGCGGGCGATCCGGTCGGTGATGAGCCGGTCTAGTTCCGCATAACTCGAAACCTGGTAGCGCACGTTAAAATAGGGGGAGCCCCGGAACTCCCGGATAAAATCCTGACTGCCGATCCCCGGATCCAAGTTGTAAACCGCCACCGGGACATGTTTTATATCGAAGGTCAGGGCGTTCCCGTAGATTAACAGGAGCATTATGGGCAAGAGAATGATCAGGAACAGACTGCGGGGATCGCGGCGAATATGGATAAGCTCTTTGCGGAAGACAGCCCAGGTTCGCCGGAAATCCATCATCTTAGCTAGCGGCCCTCTCGATCAAGGAAATAAAGGCATCTTCCAGGCTGGGGGCAATCCGTTGCATGCTTCGGATAGTTATCCCTTGGGCGTTCAAGGCCTGATGCAAAACCAGCTCAGCCTCTGGGGCCGAGGTGGCGACAACATGTAGGCCGGCTCCAAACATGGCTACTTTGGTAACCAGGGGCAACTTCTTAAGCACCTGCACGGCTTCGGTTAATCGATCAGGAAAGACGGCGATGATCTCTTCCGGCATCTCGGCCTTCAAATCAGGAGGGGTTCCCTGGGCGATGAGACGGCCCTGATAGATCAGCACCAAACGATCACAAAACTCGGCTTCGTCCATATAGTGGGTGGTCACCAGAATGGTCACTCCCCGTTCGGCCATGGCATGGATTAGATCCCAAAAATTACGCCGGGAGATTGGATCAACGCCGCTGGTGGGTTCATCTAAAAAAAGGATGGGCGGCTCATGTAAGATGGCTGAGGCCAGAGCCAGTCTCTGCCGCAAACCCGAGGCCAATTTGCCGGTGGTTTCCTGCCGCCGTTCACTCAAACCGACCAGTTCCAACACTTCGGCGCTCCTGGCACGGAGGCGATCAGCCGGCAGCCCATAGACCCCGCCAAAAAATCTCAGGTTTTCCTCGGCGGTGAGATCCATATAAAGGGAAAACCGCTGCGACATATAGCCGATAATGTGTTTAATCTGATCTTGCTGCCGGATGATATCCAGACCGTTGACCTGACCTTCGCCCCTGGTAGGTAAGAGAAGGCCATTGAGCATCCGGATGGTGGTAGATTTGCCGGCGCCGTTGGGACCCAGAAACCCGAAGATCTCTCCTTTTTTTACCGCAAAGCTGATGTCGTCCACCGCTGTGAATGAACCAAAGACTTTAGTCAACTGCTGGACAACAATGGCGTGATTATCTTCGGTCATTGGGACGGGCCGTGAAATCTCTTTCTGTTGAAGTGATTGGTCAGCTTTCAGTCCTCAGCTACTGAAGGCGGGATGCGCTTTGCTTTCCCGCCCTACGGCGCTCTTTCTTTTGATAATCTGGACAAACAGGTCTTCTAAAGCCGGTTCGGCCAGGGTTATTTTTACCTTTTCCAGGCCGGCCTGGTGCAGAACTTTTTCCAGAGTTTCAAGGGCCAGGGAGGCATTGTCTACCGTAACCATCAGCCGATCTCCCATGGCCAGGAGGTGTTGGACGATGTCCTGTTGGATCATTACCTTCTTGATGGTTCGTAGATCATCCGCCCTGACTTCTAAGAGTTCCCCCTCAAAGGTTGCCTTGATGGCCTGAGGGGTATCCGTCACTAATAATTGCCCCCGGTGGATCAGTCCTACCCGGTGGGCCCGTTCAGCCTCATCCATATAAGCAGTGGACAGGAAGATAGTCAGACCTTCTTCTAAAAGGCGATAGAGAATCTCCCAAAACTCCCGGCGAGAGACAGGATCGACTCCAAAGGTCGGCTCATCCAAGAAGAGCAGGCGCGGCGTATGAATCAAGGCGCAGACCAAACCCAATTTTTGGCGCATACCCCCGGAGAGATGGGCGGCCAGACGGTTTTGAAAGGGAGCGAGGTTAGAAAAGCCCAGCAGTTCCGGCAGGCGTTGTTGGCGCAGGGCCGGGGGGACGCGATAGAGGTCGGCATAAAAGGCGATGTTCTCCGCCACGGTAAGGTCGTCATAAAGTCCAAAACGTTGCGGCATATAGCCGATATGCGCTTTTAAGGCCTCGGACTGTTGAACTGTGTCATGGCCCAAGACTTCGGCCTGACCGCTCTCCGGATCCATGATGCCGCAAAGCAGACGCATGGCGGTCGTCTTGCCGGCCCCATCGGGGCCGACCAGAGCAAAGGCCTCGCCTGGGATAACCTCCAGGTTCAGGTTAGCAACCGCCACCAGCGAGCCAAAGCTTTTAGTCAGGCCTTGGGCGCGAATAGCTAACTCAGGGGCGTTGGCTGTCAAGATAAATTACCGCCTCGGCCGGCATGCCTTGCTTGAGTTCAAGATCACGGTTAGTTAGATTGATTTTGGTCCGATAAACCAGGGTAATCCTCTCCTTATAGGTTTCGACGGTCTTAGGAGTAAATTCCGCCTTAGCGGAGATAAAGGACACCAAACCGGGGAATTTTTTCCCTAAGTAGTAATCTATAGTGATGTCAGCCTGTTGACCATATTTAACCTTAGCCAGAAAGGGGGCCGGAATATAACCCTCGAACCAGACGTTATCTAAATCACCCACGGAAAGGATGGTCGCACCCACTGCCGCCACTTCCCCGGGTTCAGCGGCTCGAGCCAGGACAATACCATTTACCGGAGAGGTCAAAGTGGCATGATTAAAGCGGGCCCGGGCCAATTGCAGCATAGCTCGAGCTTGACGAAGTTCAGCATTACGCAATTTTTCGGGCCTGGGGGAGGCATCGATGACTTCTATTTTTCCTTCGGCTACCTCTATATCCTGTTGAAAATCTTGGGTCTCAAGTTCGGCCACCATTTCACCGGCCTTAATCTCTTGCCCTTCCTGAAATTTTATGGCAGCAATTTTTCCCGGCACCATAAAGGCTAAATCCGTCACCTTAATGCCGATACGCCCGGATAAACGCAAGGAATTATGCCGTTGCGGCTGTTCCCGCCAAATCAGAAAGTAGAGTAAACTTCCAACAGCCACCAAACAAATAATTATTATTACCCCAAAACGTTTCAAGCTAGCTGTTCCTCTCCATCAAGTCCTGCGTGGTCAGTAATGATGTTGATTTCGGAAAAAACTATCTCTCACCCTAACCCTCACCCCTCAAGGGGCGAGGGGATCTTTGACTGTTGGCAAGTCATTAATTAATGCGGCGTCCAAGCTCTGCCACCAGCCGTTCAGACTCATTTTTGAGGGACCGATATTCATCCACCATACGCTCCACCGTGTCCATCTTGGCCTCCGCACTGTTCAGCATATCTTCACTATAGTTCAAATTGCGGCGGATATCTTTTTTCCGGTCATCACAGTCGATTTCGGAGGGGACGCGAGCGCGAATATTCCGGACTTCACCTTGAGCCTCTTGACAGATTCTCAGGGCAGTTTCTAATTTGCCGATAGCCAGAGATAACTGGGTGTTGACGGCGATGGCTCCGCTCGGATCAGACTTTTGTCCGGACCGGCCCGCCAATAGTTCCCGGCGTCTTTCCTCCAGCATAGTCTTATTGCCCCGCATCCAATTCAGATCGCTGCTCAAAACCTTGTCTAAGCGATTGAGGTTCATGACTAATCGTCTTAGACTGGCATCGAAATCGCCACAATATCGCCGGGTGCGCGAGGCCAGGGCCGGATCAGTCATAACCAGGCAAAGACAACAAAAAATCAACCAAAATAAAGACTTTTTCATCACAGGGCATCTCCTCCTGAAGCTTCGACAATTAGCGAAAAATTTACCTGGGGTTAACGATAACTCATATCACGTCAAAAATACTGTCAATCTTCCGACATAAGGGAGTTTTTCTTGAGAAAACCCAGAAAAGAAGGGCTGGGATTTAGATGGGCAATCTTTACATGAGAGAAATGTGCCCCCTCCTCCTTTATACGGTATTTAACAAAATTCTCAAAAGTTCCGGGAGGTAAGGTCATTATCTGCAGGGGGCCGATTATCTTAGATGACAGTTTACCGGCATAGCTGATGTTTCCCCGGATCAGTTCGCTTTCCAGTGCCTTCACCAGGTCATCTAAGGTTTTCGGCCCTACCTCCGGTTCACATTCCACCACTAAACGATAAAAGGGCGGATCGCCGCAGGTGGGGATGACGGTATAATCCACCACTGGCAACTCCACATTTTGGCGGGCCTGCTCCATTCCCAACTCGACCTGGGTTTCATAAAGTTTTTCACCGGTAAAGTCGAAAGCATTCCCTGCTTTATAGCTGAATTGTATCACAGGGGTGCGCTTTCGAAAACCTTTAACCTTCACTACGTCATTGATAAGATATCTATACAGTCCATTGGAAGCGGTAAAGATTATGTAATAGTTTTTGTCTGCTTCGAGCTGGTCACAAGTAAGGACGGCGGGTTCGGCATTAAATCTTTCCTCTGTAGGAATAAATTCAAAGAAGTGGGAATGGATGGCCAATACCTCATTACCGTCTCCATCTAAAGGTATTGAGCCTCTGCCCTCACTGGCCAGATAGCCCATGTTATGAATTGGGGTGTCGCCATAGAATTGCTTTACCTGGGGCAAATAAAAATGGGCTGGTCCGTCTACCCAACAAGAGATGGCCTGCAGATCCGGCCATAGGGTGTGAGGATCAAGTTTAACGCCTTGATGGTTTAATCTGTTCCTGAGCTGTCTAGCTCTATTTGGGTTAGGACGAAGCCGGCGCTCTAAGGTTCGACGCAGGGGTAGCGGGATGGCTAGCTGGGGGTCCAGGGTACCCTGCTCCAGATCAGTGAGGAGACGTTCCTGCGACTCCGCCGCTTGCTTTGCCAAAACAATCAAGGTACTGGGATTATTGGTTACTAATAACCTGATGGGTTTTTCTATCGACATCCGGAGAATGGTATAATATTTGGTGTCCCAATCTTCAATGGAAAAAATCTGATACGGCAGGGCATAAGATAATTGGACCAGGCGACTTAGCGTCCGGTAGAGGTATCCCGAGGAAGCCCCCACCGGCAGGCCGCTCGGGGTGACTCCTTCATCCGTGGTCACAATGGCCAGAGTGGAGTTGAAATAAGCAATCTTGGGATACTGGCGCAACAGATTAAAGAAACTGAGATTAGAATGGTATTCCTTGGCGAAATCCGGGGTGACGGGAATATATTTGGGTTCTCCGGTGGTGCCGCTGGTAATCAAAAAAAAGTCCGGGTTCTGATAGGTCAGAATATTACCCTCGCCCCGGGTCATGCGATAGACATCATCTTTAATGGCATTATATTTTATAAGCGGCACCTGTTCTTGAAACTGTCTGATACTCTTAATTTCTTGGAACCGATATTTCCTGCCGTATTCGGTATGTTGATTGCTCCTCAGGATATGCATCAACTTTTCCTGCTGAACTCGCAGCGGATTTTCCAGGTCGCGTTTAATTTTCCAATACGCCGGCAGCCAGGCCAGCAATAACAGGCTGCCGGGATAATATAAAATCCGGTCTTTCCACTTTTGCAGGTCCACTGAATGCTACTCCTTGGGGACTTATTGAATCTAAGGCAGGCAGAATAGGAGTGATGTTAACACAGGCGGGGATTATCCGCCATCATTTCCCCACTAGGCAATATGAAACTTGAAAAGTAAGCGTTCAGCGGTTAGATTTTTTTCTTAGAGGATCCTCCTAAGGGCAATTTTTTAACAAAGGTTAAAAAGCATAAACCATGGACAACATTGGCGTCACATTGGCATTGCCGTTTTTACCGATGAAATCGATGCCAACTCCCAAAGCTAGAGAATATTTCTCGGTAGCCATGAATTCAATGCCTGGCAAGATAGAAAAAAGGGCTGTTGGCGCCAGATTGGCTTTGGGTCCCATTAACCTGCCGCCATCCCAGGTGCTATAGAGTTCTAATAAAGCGATCCACTTTTTGGTAATGGGATACTCCATCGCCATATTAACGGTGACATAATCTCGGGGATGATTACGAATACTGGCAGGATTGCCCAATTCATCCTGTCCCTGGGAAATAAAGTCCGTCTGCATGGTGTACCAAAGGTTGCCGTAAAAAATAAATGGCTTTAAGAATTTGGAAAGGTTTAAGCCGGCAGTGAAGGTGTAGGCTCCGCCCCCCAGGGCTTCAGTCCCCAGACGGCTGGGATTAAGATTTCGAAAGTGGCCGGTGGGAAATCCAGTGGTCAGCAAACCGGTAATGGTGGGCATCACCGGACCTTCCTCTACCAGGCGATATTTTGCAGTCAGGGTAATATCTCCTATTCCTCCGAAATTAGCCGAACGTTCTCCATTGGGACCCGGTGTATCGACCTTGCCGGCCCAATTATGGATATACGGGATGACTGTAAAGACCTCCAAATTGTTCCACAATCCATAGGTAAGCTTCAGAGCCGTAGAAAATGAAGTAAAATTTCCTCCGGCTGATATGCGCCTCCAACTCGGACTTAAGGTATTGGTGGTGAAACCAAGACCCCAGGTAGGTTGGATGACAAATTTACCTTTATCAACGGGGACGGCGGTATCGGTTATTATAGGCCCGAAGGTGGAGGGGCATTCGTCCTCTTTGGCCTCTTCTTGGGATCCTTCTTTAGCTTCTTCCGGGGCGGCGGCAGCCGAAGCAGCTTTGGCTGCGGCTGCCGGGGAGGATTCAGTATCACTCCAGCCATAAACTGGCAGCATAATCAAGGAAACAAATAGTAATAGCGCCAAGTATTGCCTGCTCTTCATTTAAACCATCTCCTTTAGCATAGTCATTTTTTTCCTTTGAATAAGGACTCAAGCAATAAGTTCCCGGCAGGTCCACCAGCTTTATTTTTCGTCCCTGATATTCAAAAACCGCTTCTTTCTTCTCGACCGTCACCCCCGGCCAGTTGCCCACCTGCATTCTCGTGCCGGCTGGGCATTGATCAGAGTGGATTTGCCGGAATTGGGATTACCCGCCACGGCCAAGGTGATAACTTTTTCCACTTAGTGGCATCAAAAATCTAATAAAAACATGGTTAGCTGGTTTTAATTATATTGAGACTCAGATTCAATAACAACCACAATATCTAATGATGGCAGGGCTGTCAAGTTTTTTCCCGAATCCCGGCAAAAAGCCTCAGGTCATTGACGCCTCCACGGCTTCAGGGCAGCAATGCCACTTCCAGGGTAGCCAGGTTGGCCCTTGCCGCTGATGATCAAAAAAAAGTTTTCCCGGCCGACCGCAAGAGTATCAAGGAGCCGGTAATTCTCAATGTTGCCCAAGATCCTAGCAATGCAACAACTTTTTATTGATAAATCCCTGGACTTAACCGTGGAGGGAAATTAATTTAAAGTGGAGAGAAGATTTTTGCAAAACTCAATGGATTGTGATAATTAGATGATAGTCATTAACCTTAATGGGGGAGAACCGGGGCTATGAAAAGTGGTGGGTATACTTATCGATTACCGATCTGGTTTTTTTCGTTAGCTCTGTTGATGGTTGTTGCCGGTGCGGTTACGGTTTCGGCTCAGGTTAATGGAAATCTGCCGCCGGATTTAAAGGCCTTGATTTCCGAGGCCCTGGAAGCCAATAACGACATCAAGCAGATGGCCAATCTTAAAAAGGCCTCAAAAGAACAGATCCGTCCCGCCGGGGCCTTGGAAGACCCCATGATCAGTTTTAATCTCAAAGACGTGCCCGCCGATAACTGGTCGATGAATCAAGATGGCATGACTCAGAAGATGTTCGAGGTTTCCCAGAAATTTCCTTTCCCCGGAAAACGGAAATTGCGTTCCGAGGTAGCGGCCTCCCAAGCCAAGGCCGATGATTTAACCTATCAAGACAAAGTCAACGAGATCCGCGCCAAGGTGGTGCAGGCCTATTGGGGTCTTTCTCTGGCTCATACTTCTTTTGATCTTACTAATAAAAACAAGCAGTTCTGGGAGCAGGTGGTCCAAATTACTGAAACCCGCTATGGGGTAGGGCAGGGGATGCAAACCGACGTCCTCCAAGCCCAGGTGGAATTGGGCAATTACCTGGATAAACTTTTGCAATGGCAGCAACGCCAGGAATCATTAGCGGCGGAACTGAATGCCTTACGTTCCAAGCCCGCGGGCAGTCCCATCGCCCGCCCCCAACTTTTACGGCCCCGTCCTTTATCCGCTAAGTTGGAAATGTTGTTAAATCAGGCGGACGGCCGTCCCCAGCTCCAGGCCTTGAAAGTGCTGGTCGACAAACAGAGTAAGGCCGTGGAGTTAGCCCGGAAGGATTATTATCCCGATCTGACCGTGGGCGTAGGTTATGGCTTGCGGCAAAACTATTATGATCAGCAGCGCTCGGATCTATTTTCCTCCAGCGTCAGCATTAATGTTCCTCTCTGGTATAACTCCAAGCTGCGGCCCCGGGTGAGGGAGGAAGAGGCCCGGCGCCAGGCGGCTCACGATGCCTACCAATCAGCCTTAACTCAACTCAATGCCGCGGTTAAGGATCGCTACGTTAAATTGCAGCGCCTGGAACAGCAGATAAAACTCTTTGATAAAGGCGTCATACCTCAGGCGCAACAGGCGGTGGCCGCGGCTTTGTCTGCCTATCAGGTGGGCAGTCTGGAATTCACCCGCCTCTATCAGAATCAGATTGCCGCCTATGATGCCGAGATGAAGTTGCAAGAGTATCTCAAAGACGCCGAGGAAAATTGGGTGGAACTGGAATGGCTGGTGGGCCAGGAATTACCGCGTGAATTCGGGAGTAAAAAGAGTATTCAGTAAGCAGTAGGCAGAGGGCAGTGGGTAGATAAGAGCCAAGTAGCTAAATAGCCAATAGATAGTAACCAGTGATCAGTGGAACATGCATACGTCTTTCATCTTAATTTTTAGAGTGAAGAAATGAAAAACTCGCCACGACGTTATTTATTGGGGGGTATCTTTATCAGTATCCTCGTGATTACCGCTGTCTTGGGGGGCTTATACCTCTATGGTTACCGGTTGATGATTCACGCGGTAACTCCTGCCTCCACTCCGGGAACCTCCCTGGAGAAAAAGATTATTTGCTGGGTTTCTCCTAAAGATTCTAATTATATCCGGCAGGAACCGGGGAAAGATTCTCATGGTTTGGATCTGGTGCCGGTATACGCCGGCGGGGAAGCAGCTCCACCTGCCGCGGCATCGAAAGAGGGGCGGAAGATTAAATATTGGGTATCCCCGATGGATCCGGGCTACGTCAGCGATAAACCGGGTAAAGCCCCTTGCGGCATGGACCTGGTGCCGGTTTATGAAGATGCTGCTTCAGTCCCGACTCCCACCGCCGCCCCCAAGGAAGGCCGCAAGATTAAATACTGGGTTTCCCCCATGGACCCGGGCTATGTCAGTGATAAGCCCGGTAAAGCCCCGTGCGGTATGGAACTGGTCCCGGTTTATGAGGAAACCGGGGAAGCCGCGGCCCCGGGTACCATTGCCGTTGACCCCAATACCCTGCAATCGATGGGGGTGCGCACCGCCAAGGTGGAAACGCGAGAGCTATCCCGGACCATTCGCGCCGTAGGTCGGGTGACCTACGATGAGCACAGATTGGCCACGGTAACCACTAAGGTGACCGGCTGGGTGGACCGTCTCTATACCAGGGTCACCGGCGACCCCATCCGCAAGGGTAAACCTTTGTTAAGCATCTACAGCCCGGAATTGGTCTCGACCCAGAAAGAATATTTGCTGGCCCTGAATAATCTGAAAAATCTACAGAAAAGCTCTTTTCCGGAACTGGGGGAATCGGCTCAACGCCTACTGGCCGCGTCCCGCCAGCGACTGGAATATTGGGACATCAGCCCGGCTCAGGTCGATGCCTTGGAGAAAACGGGCCACGTAAAAAAGGATCTGACCCTGACATCTCCCGTCAATGGCATCGTGATCAAACGGATGGTTACCCAGGGGCAGATGGTACAGGCCGGGGCGCCCTTGCTGGAAGTGGTGGATCTGTCCACGGTCTGGGTGGAGGCGGATATCTATGAATATGAGCTGCCGTGGATAAAAGCGGGTCAGCAGGCGGCAATGACCTTGACCTATCTGCCCGGTGAAACCTTTACCGGCAAAGTGCTCTATATCTATCCCATGCTGAGCGGGACAACTCGGACCGCCAAGGTGAGATTGGCCTTTGCCAATCCGGGGTCCAAACTCAAACCGGAAATGTTCGCCCAGGTGGTTATCAAATCACCCTTAGCCCAGGCAGCCGTGGCTATTCCCACCGAAGCGGTGTTGGATTCCGGCGAGAAACAGATTGTCTTTATCGCCTTGGGGAAGGGCCGTTTTGAGCCTAAAGAAGTGAAGTTAGGTATTGAAGGCGAGGACGGCTGGCGGCAAGTCGTATCCGGTCTCAAAGGAGGGGAAGAAGTTGTGACCTCGGCCCAGTTCCTGTTGGATTCCGAATCACGCATCCGGGAAGCCATCGCCAAGATGCTGAAGACTCCAGGAACTGCAGCTCCCGGCTCTATGGCCCCTACTACCGGAAAAGAAGTGCCGGCTATGCCGCCGGGGCATAAACATTAAAAGAGATTCAGTGGTAAATTAATGATGAATATAACTATAAGATTAGAAACACCAAGCGATTTTAGAGAAACAGAAGCTTTAACCAGAGAAGCATTTTGGGATTTATATAAACCAGGTTGCGATGAACATCTTATCCTGCATAAAATGCGACAGGTTCCGGCAGTTCTAAAGGAACTGGATTTTGTGGCTATTTATGAAAATAAGCTAGTCGGGCATATCATTTATTCCAAAGCAAAAGTAGTTAAGGAAAATAATCTGGAGTTTGAAGTGTTATGCCTGGGTCCAGTGAGCGTTTTACCAGAATACCAGAAAAAAGGTATTGGATCAAAGTTGATCAAACATTCAATTGCTTGGGCAAAAAAATTGGGGTTTAAAGCCATCTTTCTTTTTGGAAACCCTGAATATTACCATCGCTTTAGTTTTGAAAATGCGGAAAAATATAAGGTGAAAACATCAGAAGGTGATAATTTCGATGAGTTTATGGCATCGGAATTATATGAAAACAGCTTGCAAGGAATTGAGGGGAAATTTTATTTTGATCCAATTTTTCATGTTGATAATAAAGAATTAGAGACCTTTGAAAAGGAATTTCCCTATAAAGAAAAACATGTTACTTCAACTCAATTGGAGTGTGGTAAGAAAGAAATTGTTACTTGAACAAAATGCCTTGTATCCTCTATCAATTGACCACGGAAAATGACCAAGAGTTTAATTAATAATTTGAAGCAGCTATTTTAACCGAAAACAGAAAAAAACGGTCTCTTATGGTTAATTGGATAATAGAAGCCTGCGTCCGCAATCGGATCCTAGTATTATTCCTGTGGTCCATTATTGCCCTTTACGGTATCTACAGTGCCAAAAACCTGCCGGTGGACGCCATTCCCGATCTTTCCGATGTTCAGGTAATCATCTCCACCGATTATCCGGAACAAGCCCCCATGGTGGTGGAGGATCAGGTTACCTACCCCATAACCACCGCCATGCTGGCCGTGCCCAAGGCCAAGGCGGTGCGGGGCTATTCTCTTTTCGGGCTGTCCTTAGTTTACGTTATTTTTGAGGACGGTACCGATATTTATTGGGCCCGCTCTCGAGTCTTGGAATACCTTAATTATGTCCGGGGCACTTTGCCGACAGGAGTTAATCCCTCCCTGGGTCCGGACGCCACCGGGGTAGGTTGGGTCTATGAATACGTCCTGGAGGATCCCACCGGTAAACACGATCTGGCCCAACTGCGCAGCATCCAGGATTGGTTTCTACGCTACCAGTTGCGCACCGTACCCGGAGTGGCCGAGGTCGCATCCTTCGGCGGTTTTGTCAAACAGTACCAGGTGCAGGTGGATCCCAATAAACTGGTGGCCTATAATATTACCCTGTCCAGGCTGAAGGAAGCCATCCAAAAATCCAACCAGGATGTGGGCGGCCGCTTAATCGAGATGGCCGAAACCGAGTATATGGTAAGGGGGTTGGGCTATCTTAAAAACATTGCCGACGTAGAAAACATCGTGGTGGGCGTCGATGCTTCGGGAACCCCTATCCTCATTAAAAACGTGGCCCAGGTACGCCTGGGACCGGAGCTGCGCCGCGGGGTAGCCGATGGCAATGGTCAGGGTGACGTGGTGGCGGGTATCATTGTCATGCGTTTTGGGGAAAACGCCCAGACCGTTATCCAGCGGGTGAAGGCCAAGCTGCATGACCTTAAATCCGGTCTGCCGCCCGGGGTTCGCATTGTCACCGCCTATGATCGCTCCGATCTGATCGGGCGAGCCATCGGCACCTTGAAAGAGGCGATCATTGAAGAAATCGCCATCGTCGCCTTGATCTGCGTCGTCTTCTTACTGCATATCCGCAGCGCCCTGGTGGCCATTATCAGCCTGCCTATGGGGGTCTTGATTTCTTTTATTTTGCAATATCATTTCAACATCACCGCCAATATCTTGAGCCTGGCAGGGATTGCCATTGCCATCGGGGATATGGTGGACGCCTCCATGGTCATGGTGGAAGACGCCCATAAACACCTGGAGCAAGCGCCGCCGGGGACCGACCGCATCCCCATCATCCTGAACGCGGCCAAGGAAGTAGGTCCCTCTCTCTTTTTCGCCCTCCTGGTGTTAACGGTCTCGTTTTTACCGATATTCGCCTTAGAGGGAGAAAGCGGCCGCCTGTTTAAACCTTTGGGTTTCACCAAGACCTTCGCCATGGGGGGCGCGTCCATTCTGGCCATAACCCTTATTCCCATACTGATGGTCTTTTTTATCCGGGGGAAGATTCCTCCCGAATCGAAGAATCCTGTCTCCCGGGTCACCATGGCCCTGTATCGTCCGGTTCTGCGAGGGATTTTACGCATCCCCAAGACCGCCATATTTATAGCTTTTCTTTTGGTTATAGTAACTCTCTACCCTTTCCTCAAGCTGGGTTCGGAGTTTATGCCCGCCCTGGACGAGGGCGATCTGCTCTACATGCCCACCACTATGCCGGGGTTATCCATAACCAAGGCTCAAGAGTTGCTCCAACAGACCGACCGGATTATTCGCACCTTTCCGGAAGTGGAATATGTCCTGGGCAAGGCCGGCCGGGCCGAGACGGCTACCGACCCCGCCCCTTTGAGCATGATTGAAACCACCATCCGCCTGAAACCCCGGGATAAGTGGCGTCCCGGCTATGATATGGACCGGCTGATTAAAGAATTGGACGCCGCGGTTAAATTTCCGGGGTTGGCCAACTCCTGGATCGGTCCGATCAAGACTCGCCTCGATATGCTGTCCACCGGCATCAAGACGCCGGTGGGCCTTAAGTTTTTAGGTAATGATCTGGCGGTGTTAAGCCGACTGGCGGAGGAGGCCGAAGTCATTTTAAAAGCAGTGCCGGGTAGTGCCAGCGTCTATTCGGAACGCACCATGGGTGGATATTATCTAGATTTTGATATCAACCGGCAGGAGGCGGCTCGCTACGGTCTCAATGTCATGGACATTCAGGAGGTGATCCTGAGCGCTCTGGGAGGTATAAACCTCACCCAGACGGTGGAGGGCCTGGAGCGTTACCCGGTGAATTTGCGTTATCTCCCCGATTATCGTGAAAACCTGACCGCCTTGAACCGCATTCTCATTCCTACCATGAGTGGGGCCCAGGTGCCTATGGCCCAAGTAGCTAAGATTCGAATTCGACAGGGCCCGGACATGGTCAAAAGCGAGGGTGCCCGCCGTACCGCCATTGTTTTTGTGGATATTCGGGATATCGATGTCGGCACCTATGTTAAAAAGGCCAAGGAGGCCATTGCCGCCCATCTGAAGATGCCCGCGGGGTATTCCATGGTTTGGAGCGGCCAGTTCGAATACATGGAACGGGCCCGGGAACGGCTCCAGCTCATCATTCCCATCACCATGGTCCTGGTCATCCTGCTGATCTATCTGAGCACCGCCTCCTGGACCAAGGTCGGCATTATCCTTCTGGCGGTGCCTTTCTCTTTAATCGGGGCTATCTGGCTGATCTATTACCTGGATTATAATTTCAGCGTCGGGGTGATCGTGGGCATTATCGCCCTGGCGGGATTGGACGCCGAAACCGGGGCCATCATGCTCCTCTACCTGGACATCGCCCACGACAGGCGTAAGGCGGAGGGGCGTCTCAATACCTACCAGGACCTGAAAGACTCGGTGATGGAAGGGGCGGTGATGAGACTGCGCCCCAAACTGATGACGGTGCTGGCCAATATCATCGGCCTGGCTCCGGTTATGTGGGCCACCGGCACCGGGGCCGAAGTGGCCAAACGCATTGCTGCACCCTTGTTCGGCGGGGTGACCACTTCATTTTTGCTGGAACTGCTGATTTATCCGGCCATCTACCTTTTATGGAAATGGCACGCCGAGGTGAAAAAAGTGGAAAATGGAAAGTGAAAAGATAAAGAAATTAGAGATTATGTTTCCCCTTTAATTCTCGACCACCAGTACCCCAAGTATTCATAAATAGCGGTTCTGGCCTTGGCCAATTCGCCTATAGAGGGAAAGAAAGATTCCGGGTTACGAGAAGGCTCTTCACTGTGTGAAAATAAGAGGGGGCAGGAAATTGGTGGGCAATGCCCACCCTACATCAGTTATAGGGCGTGCCATGCACGCCGAAAGCGGCGGCCACAGGCCGCCCTAGAAGAATATCGATTAAGTCAACAGTATTGCCCCTAATCCCTAACTCCTGATCTCGGACCAATAGCTTATAACCAATAGCTTATAACCTAAGTTCGATAATCAGCGTTGATTTTCACGTAATCTTCGGTGAAGTCGCAGGTCAGGTAGTAATCGGTAAATCTGCCTAAATTAAGTCGAATAATTAAATCGAAGCTTCCAGTCTTCATAAGCTCATGGGCCGCCTGTTCGGGAGCCTCTCCTAATCCTAACCCATTTTTGACGATCTGGTGCGGCCCGAACCAGATATCCACTTTTTCTTGATGGACTTTGGCCCCGGAACGTCCCAGGGCCGCCATGATCCGACCCCAGTTGGCGTCCTCTCCGGCAATGGCGGTCTTGACCAGAGGTGACAGAGCCACGGTTCGGGCTGCCTTTTCGGCATCTAACGGCTTGGCCGCGGCCTCTACCACTACCCGGTACACATGGCGGGCCCCTTCGCCATCCTTTACTACCTGATAGGCCAGATCGGCCATGACCTCCTGGAGTAACCCGGCAAAGGCTTGGCCCTCTGGGGTGTCCAGGGTCACAATGGGATGGTTGCCCGCCTGGCCGCTGGCCAAAAGCAAAATGCTATCGTTGGTGCTGGTGTCGCCGTCCACGGTGATGCGGTTAAAGCTGGTGGATAATCCTTGCTGCAAACATTTTTTGAGAATTTTAGAGCTGACGGCGGCGTCGGTGAGGATAAAAACCAGCAGGGTGGCCATGTCGGGATGTATCATGCCGGCGCCTTTGGCCATCCCGGCTACGGTTATTTCCTGGCCGTCAATTTGCCCCCAAACCTGGGCGGTCTTAGGGAAGGTATCGGTGGTCATGATGGCCCGGGCGGCCTCTGCCAACCCTTCGGGATGGAGGCGAGCGACCAAAGAGGGGAGGGCGGTAGTAATCTTGTCCAGGGGGAGGACTTGCCCAATGACCCCGGTGGAGGCCGGCAACACCAACTTATCGGCAATACCAAGCTGCTGCGCCGCGGCCCGAGAACTCTCCAGAGCCGCTATCCGGCCTGCTTCGCCGCTGCAGGCATTGGCATTGCCACTGTTGACCAGGATGGCCTGAGCATGATTGGCACGCAGGCGATCCTTACAGAGAAGCACCGGCGCGGCCTTGACCCGGCTGCGGGTGAGGACTCCGGCGATGGTGGCGGGTTGCTCCGCCACGATCAGGGCGAGGTCCAGTCTATTGGCTTTCTTAATGCCGGCTTCGACTGCGGCGGCCTTAAACCCTTTAACTACCAGTTTGCGGTTTGCGGTTTTTGGTTTTCGGTCTTCAGTCATCGGATCAATCCCACCATAATAGCTTTCTTCCTTTTCATAGGGCGTGTCGTGCATGCCTAATCCGGGGGCCAAGGGCCGCCTTATAAAGTTTGAGCTCTTAATTCAACAGCACCGCTCCCAACCTGAGTCACTGCCTTCTGCCTACTGCCTACTGCCCACTGGCACCTTATTTGGCCCCGCAACATTTTTTATACTTCTTGCCGCTGCCGCAAGGGCAGAGGACATTGCGGCCTACTTTTTGACTTTCCCTTTTGACCGGCGACTGTTCGCCCTCCCCCCCGTGGCTGAAAGACATTCTGGATTGACGATGTTCCAGCTCCTGATATTGCTGTTCCTGGCGCAGGCGGATATGAAAAAGGGTGCGGATGGTCTCATCCTGGATGCGGTTAATCATGCTCAAAAACATATCGTAACCTTCCCGCTGGTATGCCCGCAGCGGGTCGACCTGGGCATAACCCCGCAGTCCGATGCCGTCTCGCAGGTGATCCATGGACGAAAGATGATCCTTCCAATGGTTATCCACCATCTGGAGCATGATCATCTGCTGCACGTCTCGGAAGATCTCGGAGCCGATTTCCTGTTCTTTGGCCTCCAGGGCTTGCTCCACTTGTTGCTGCAAGGATTCCCGCAGCCCGGCATGAGCCAGTTCAGTCAGATTGTCCATGTTCAGGTTAAGGGGTAACCCGAACTGAGCTAACCAGGCCACCTTCAGTCCATCCAAATCCCAGTCTTCCGGCATGGTTCGTTCATCAGTATAATCCGCTAGGATCCCCTCTACCTGTTCTTCAATCATATCCTGAATATCCGCCTTCAGGTTCTCTCCCTGGAGAATTTCCCGGCGCTGGGCGTAGATCACCTCCCGCTGTTTGTTCATGACATTGTCATATTCCAGCAGGTGTTTGCGGATATCGAAGTTATGGCCTTCCACCCGTTTCTGGGCTCGTTCGATGGCGTTGCTGACCATCTTATGCTCAATGGGCTCGCCATCCTCCATACCTAAACGTCCCATCAACCCTTTGATACGTTCGGACCCGAAGATGCGCAGCAGATCATCTTCCAGGGAAAGATAGAAGCGAGAAGTCCCGGGATCTCCCTGGCGGCCGGACCGGCCTCGCAACTGATTATCGATCCGTCGGCTTTCATGCCGTTCCGTCCCCAGAATATGCAATCCTCCCTGTTCCACTACTCCCGGACCCAGGACGATGTCAGTGCCTCGGCCGGCCATGTTGGTGGCGATGGTGACCATGCCAGCCTGCCCAGCCTGAGCCACGATTTGGGCTTCTTTTTCATGGAGCTTGGCATTCAGAACCTCGTGTTTGATCCCTTCCCGCTTGAGCATCCGGCTCAGCCGTTCCGATTTTTCGATGGAGGTGGTACCGACCAGGACCGGCTGGCCCCGTTGGTGGCAGTCTTTGATATCCTCCAAGGCCGCACTAAATTTTTCTTCTTCCGTTTTATAGATGACATCGGGATAATCGAGACGGATCATTTTTCTATGGGTGGGAATGACCATGACATCGAGCTTATAGATTTTCTTGAACTCTTCGGCTTCGGTATCTGCGGTTCCGGTCATTCCGGCCAGTTTTTGGTACATCCGGAAATAATTCTGAAAGGTTACCGAAGCCAGGGTCTGGTTCTCGCTTTCGATGCGCACCCCTTCCTTGGCTTCCAGGGCCTGATGCAGGCCGTCGGAATAACGCCGTCCGGGCATTAAGCGCCCGGTAAACTCATCGACGATAAGTACCTGGCCATCTTTGACAATATAGTCCACATCCCGTTTAAACAGGGTGTGAGCCTTCAAGCCCTGATTGATATGATGTAACACCTCAATATTTTTGGGGTCGTAAATATTTTCCAGGTGGATAATCTTTTCGGCATGGGCTACACCTTCCTCGGTAAGCACCACGGTCCGGGACTTTTCATCAATAACGTAATCCTGGCTGGCCTTGAGCATGGGGATGACACGGTTGATCTGGTAATAAAGCTGAGTCGATTCCTCCGCCGGTCCAGAAATTATCAGGGGGGTCCTGGCTTCATCAATGAGGATGGAATCAACCTCATCCACAATGGCATAATTGAAACCCCGCTGGACATAATCCGCCAGGGAGAACTTCATATTGTCCCGTAGGTAGTCGAAACCGAATTCGTTGTTGGTGCCATAGGTGACATCGGCATCATAGTTCCGGCGCCGTTGATCATCGTTCAAACCGTGAACGATAGTTCCTACTCTTAACCCTAAAAACTTATAGACTCCCCCCATCCAGACGCTGTCCCGTTTAGCCAGGTAATCGTTGACAGTTACTACATGAACCCCTTCACCGGTCAGGGCGTTGAGATAGACCGGCAGGACCGCCACTAATGTCTTTCCTTCCCCCGTCTTCATTTCGGCAATGGTGCCTTCATGCAGGACCAGGCCGCCGATTATCTGCGCGTCAAAGGGGCGCATCCCCAAGACCCGCACCGAGGCCTCCCGAGCCACGGCAAAGGCCTCTGGTAAAAGTTCGTCCAGACTTTCACCCTGCTCCAACCGGGCTTTGAACTCTCCGGTTTTGGCCTGTAAGGCGGCATCGCTGAGCTTCCGTAAATCCGGCTCCAGACCGGTAATATGGTCTACCATGGGAGCCAGTCGCTTCAATTCCCGGTCATTTTTACTGCCGAAGATTTTCTTTATAATAAGGTTGAACATTATAATTATCGAATTCCTCGAACTTGGATATTTTTAATTTACTCCCTCTCGACCTAACACCTACCCCCTAATAATCCAGCAGCATAGCAATCTCATCGCATTCTGGAAACTTGGGACACTTAACGCAATCAGCCCAGACTATATGAGGCAGGATATTTTTATCCACCACCTTGAAGCCGAATCGGCCGAAAAAATCTGTTTTATAGGTGAGGACAAAGATCCGTTCCAGACCTAAGGTAAGAGCTTCGGAAAGACAAGCTTCCACCAACTTAGTGCCGATTCCTTTGCCATGGTGTTGTTCCAGGACAGCAACGGAACGCAGTTCAGCCAGCTCCTCCCAACAGACGTGCAGGGCGGCGATCCCCAGGATCGGTCCCTCGCTATTCTCCTGATAGACATAGTAATCCCGCACCAGGCTATAGAGTTCCCCCATGGTCCGAAGTAATAGTTGCCCTTGACCGGCAAACCCCTGAAGGATACGTCGGATTTCTTTGACATCAGAAATGCGCGCTTTTCTAATCATAATTTTTTATTATATCAAATTAAACCGTTATATTCGAGTTTTAACTTTGGGTCGGTACATTTTCTCTTAGAGAATAAAAGCCGGCTGGGTATCCCGGCAGGGGAAAAGATGATATTTATGTGGATTAGAATATAATTATGTTAATTATGCTTAATAGTTAATACTACCCCTGGGCAATTGTCAAAAACCAGGGTTAAAAAAACATGAAAAAAACAAAAATAAGTTTGAAAAATGAAGCTATCTGTGCTATTTGTTGAAAATATGGGGCAGTTTAACTTCTTACCTGATAATACTTTAAGCCAAGTTATTATTTGTTGATAGGCATTGGTTTCAGGCAGCAGGAAGGGATCAATTCGCAGCCTTAATATTCAATAAGAACACTCTGTTTTTCCCAAGAATCGGGCGGCCGCGGCTGTTTCCTGGTAGAGGCCAACAGAAACATACCTGGATGCAATTTGCCGACAATTGCACAGCTATTACCGGTTGATAGTTGCCGCGGCAAGTTGAATATCCATCGGAAAAAAAGGAGGAGAAAGTGGCAAAAAAATGGGGGGTGGTATTAGGGGGAGCGATAGTTTCGCTAATGATAACAGGGGGCATGGCTATAGCTGTATCGCCCTATGATGATATCATGGTGGACCGGGCGGCAAATAATTACCAGCAGGAGAATTATGACGAGGCCCTGGGTGAGATGAACCAGGCCTGGGAAAAGGGGGCCAAGACGCCTATTAAGGCCTTTTACCTGGGGATGTTGCACTATAGGCTGGGTGATTATGTTAAGGCTCAAGAATATTTGGAAAAGACGGTCAACCTGAAAAGGGATTTTCACGAAGCCCAGCTCCAATTAGCCATACTCCTTATCGGGTTGGATAAGGCGGATCAGGCCACTCCCTATCTAGAAGATTTGGCTGCCGCCGGCTTTCAGCCAACCCAGACTGCGATGCTTCTGGGGCAGGCGGCCTCGAAACAGAAGCAATACGCCAAAGCAGTCGAGTATTTCCGCCAGGCCCAAGCCGATCCCAAGTTAGCCCAGGAGGCCAAGGTCCAGGAGAGCCTGGCCCTGGCAGCCCAGGATCGCCCTAAAGAGGCCAAAAAGATCCTGGAATCGGCTATTGTCCAGGATCCCAACAGTCCCACCGCCGGTTTTGCCCAGCGTTACGTCGACACTCTGGACCGCCGGATCAAAGATACCCAGCCGTTCCATTTTAATGTCACCGGGGTGTTTGATTATGACTCCAATGTCACCCTCCAACCGGGAGATACGGGGGCGGCCCAAGCGGTCTCCGGCGCGGGTGATTTTGTCATGACTCAGATAGCCAATTTCGAGTACCAATTATTTCCCACCGGCACCTACGGTCTGATGGCGCAATACTCCATTTTTCAAAATTTTCATCGCCGCTTAACCAGATACGATCTTTTGAGTCATACCTGGGGGATGGTGCCTTCCGTCCGTTTTCAGCAAGGAACTTTGTGGTTACCTTTTAACTATAACTATACGGATTTGCAATCGGAAAAATATTACACCGGCTTCACCTTTACTCCCACTTATTTGCATATGCTCAACCCAAAATGGGGATTGGAAGTAGGGACAAAATTTTCTCGACAATATTTCTGGTGGCCACTACCCTTTAACCAAGAAGATCGGAGCGGCAAATACTATGGTGGCAGTTTGGGGACCTATTATTTTTTCAAGCAACAAAAAGGTTACCTCCAGGCCAGGATATATTATGAACGCGCTGACTCCGGCGGCAGTAACTGGGACAGTTCCACCTACCATCTACTGCTGGCCGCTCTTTATCCAGTTACCGACAAGTGGAAATTCAGCGGCTTCGTGGATCTAGCCATGCAGCCTTTTGACAACCCCTGGTATAACGGTAATCCCACCGCCATCAATTCGACACGTTTGGATAAAATCCTCATGTTAGGGGTGCAGAGCACCTATGAAATCTATAAGGGGATAGAATTCAATGTGCATTATTATTATGTGCGGGACAACTCCAATCTGCCTCTTTATGATTACAATCGCCATATCTGGGGAGCTCAGATCGGTTATCGTTATTAAGCCATTGTGTCTTTTCAATTATCTGGGATGTTATGCAATTATCAGTTTTCTAAACATGTGGTGAGGGTATGAAAATCAACCTGATGCAGGGATTGACACTCTTAGTCCTTGTTCTGGCCTTCGGACTTCCGTTGCCTGCTAAGGCCGCGGTAGTAGGTCGCTTCACGGAGGTGGAAGGACGGGTAGATTTACTCAAAGCGGGGAAACTTCCGGCCCTGGCCGTTAAGGCACAAGATGAAGTAGAGGCCGGAGATGTGGTGCGCACCAAGTCCGATGCCCGGGCCCAGATCCAGTTTATCGACGAATCCACTATCACCATGGCGCCAGGCAGCCGGATAGCTATTGATGAATACTCGTACGATGCGGCTCGGGGACAGCGACAGGCCGTGCTCCAAGTCTTTATGGGCATGGTGCACACGGTAGTGAAAAAAATCCATCAGGTGAAAGAACCGGATTTTATCCTCAAGACTCAAACCTCGGTTATCGGCGTCCGCGGGACTGACTGGTATTCGGTGTTGGGGATCAATCTCACCGATGTCTATAATGGCAGCGGCAAGACCGAAGTAAGAAATATCTTTCCGGAAGTCCCCGGCAAGGTTGACCTGGATGGCATGGAGTTCACCCGGGTAACAGCCAATCTCCCTCCCACCTTGCCGCTGGCCATTGATCAGCGAGATCTAGATATGTTGAAGATGCAACTTTCTGCTCGGACAAGAAAGGCTGAAACCACCAATCTACCAACGACACCCGCGGGAAATCCCCACAGCCTGGCCTTTTTGAGGGAGGCTTGGGGCCAGGATAACCCCCTGACTCAGAATAACCTGACTATCCCGCCTAGTTTGGCCCAGACATTACAAACTCTCCAGGCCCATCTTAACTTAATCAGCGGAAGCTATACGATGAATGGAGTTTCGGGGGGAGTGAGTGCGCTAATTACAGCACCGGTTATTACGTATAGTTTAGCAGGGCTTTATCCCGGAACCTATACTGATACGAATGTTAATTTTTTCTTAACTGCCAGTAGCGGTACACCTTTCTCAGTTTTCGCCACTGATACTGGCAATCTGTCAGGAAGTTTTAAAGGTAATGTCACAGGGATGAGCGGAGGGATTTATAGTGGCAGTGTAAGTGGTACGGTAACGGCAAAAAGTGCAACTAATACCGTTAATATGAACCTCTCGGGACCAATAAGCATTGGCCCAGGAGGAGTAAAAGACTTTAAAGCTACAGGCACCTTTTCCATGACTGGGACCGTTACTACCAGTGGTACGGTAAAATAATTAATAGCAATAGGTTATCCAGGCAAGCTCCCCAAAAAGAGGAATAAAATGGATATAAGTGTTCTATGGTCATTTCGGCCATTAGCTTAATAAACAAACTCAAGAAGTTATCTACATGAAGAAAATTGACGATTTTCTTACTATGATAACTCAACTCTTTTTTTGCGGAAAGCTGACTGCCAATAAAATTTTCAGGTAGTCTAAAAGACTTAATAACTCTGCCCTTTAAAGTCTCCGCCATTTCTGGTATAAACCGGAAGTAATTTAATTAAGGAGTTACTATTTTAATATGATCATTCACCGCGATTGTTTTGTCCGCTTTGAATATCGCCTTCGCCTGGATTCAGGAGAATTAATCCGGGGCACGGAAGAAACCCCGGCGGAACTAACCTTTGTGGCGGGGTACCAAGAACTTTTACCTAGCCTGGAAAATCACTTGCTTGGACTCAAAGACGGCGACGATGCCGAGTTTATCGTGGCCGCGGCGGAAGCTTTTGGCAGTTACGACCCCAATGCCATTCAGGAAATGAGTAAACAGCGCTTCCCTGATCCCGCCGCTTTAAGACCGGGGCAGGCGGTGGCGCCGGGGAACTCCATCGTACCCATAACATATCCCTATATTATCAAGGAAGTATTAGATGATTCGGTAATTTTAGACATGAATCATCCTCTGGCCGGCCAAGACCTTCACTATTCCGTCCATATCCTGAAAGTCCGGGCCGCTACTCCGGAAGAGATCGAACCGTTAAAGAAATGTGAATCATGTAAAACAGATAGCGAATGTCAGGGGTGATGTTGCCGTCGCTTTATAGGCGTTCATTATGGGGAGGTTCGGAAGGGCAATAATTTGCAGTTAGGGCAGTTGGGAGATATTGAAGACTATCTATTCAACTTAACGAATTTAATTGATTAACTCCTCCAATAAAATTGCTGGCCAGGCTTCCTGGCCAGCGTCTTTACTAGGATGAAGCGAGATGCGCTTACACTTCGGTAACTTCAATGGCTGCTGAGGGGCATACTTCCACGCAGCTTTCACAGCCCAGGCACTCATCCTCATTAACGACCACGGCTTTGTCATCCTGCATTTCGAGAACGCCGGAAGGACATACATTGACACATTCTTCATCGCCGGTGCATTTGTCGACATCGATTTCTACTCGCCAACCCATTAGTACTAAATCCTCCTTTGAGATTCCATATATTTTTACCTTAACCTTCAAAAAAATATCTGTCAAGTTATTCCTCTTTCCTCTGTCAATTTCTATAAATAACCAAATAAACCTACCAACTGAAACTCTGGCCTCCTTCATCTCCTTTCAACAAACTGCCAATTACCACTGGTTTTTCCAAAATGTCCTTGATAACCATGCAGCCATTCATTAAAATATTTTTATGAAAATTTTCTTTATCTTGTTTTTGCGGCTGTTTATTTGCCTGGTGGCGGCAAAATTTTTTTTGAG
>Ga0351892_10165_pt1 | contig 25992 bp, 21 predicted proteins | sample TotcelFGM3001K14_FD_206763 | JGI IMG/M metagenome (GOLD analysis project Ga0351892, IMG submission 206763) | Enriched cells from coal bed in the Powder River Basin, Montana, United States - Total cells FGM rep3 HSBNCT.FGM.300.1.K14 ... | reverse complement strand
ACTTGATCACGTTTTGGCAAAGGATTTCGCCGCGCCAGAGGATCTGCCGGATTTTCCCAGAGCCACCATGGATGGATATGCGGTTCGCGCCGCATCCACCTTTGGGGCAACGGAAAGCAATCCCGCCCTTCTGACCCTGACCGGGATCATCGATATGGGTCAGAAGCCCGATTTTTCCGTCGGCATTGGAGAAGCCGCCCGCATTGCTACCGGCGGCATGCTCCCCGAAGGTGCGGATGCCGTGGTCATGATCGAATATACCGATCCGGTGGATGACGATACGATAGAGGTTTACAAAAGCGTGGCGCCGGGAACCCATGTCGTGGCAATCGGCGAGGATTTTTCAAAACACGATGTTCTGATTCCGGCAGGAAAACGATTACGGCCTCAGGAAATCGGCCTGTTGGCCGCTTTCGGAATCCAAACCGTCCACGCGTATCGGAAACCCAGAATCGGTATCATCTCCACCGGCGATGAAATTGTTCCCATTCACGAAATTCCGGGACCAGGCAAAATCCGGGACATCAACACATATACCCTATCCGGCCTGGTGGCGTCATCCGGCGCCATACCGGTCAGCTTTGGGCTGGTTGCGGATCATTTTGAAACCCTTCAGCATATCTGTGAAAGGGCTTTAAATGAAATGGACATGGTGCTGGTGTCCGGTGGCAGCTCGGTCGGAACACGGGATTTCACCATCCAGGCATTATCCGCTATTCCGGACAGCCACCTTTTGGTCCACGGGATTGCCATTTCACCCGGAAAACCCACGATTCTGGCAAAGTGTGGAAACAAGGCGTTCTGGGGTCTTCCGGGACACGTGGTATCGGCCATGGTGGTGTTTTTAAAGATTGTCAAACCCTGGATCGATCATATTTCAGGCATGACGCACAGCACTTCCGGCAGGCTGACAATTCCGGCGGTGCTGACCCGGAATGTGCCATCGGTTCACGGCAGAACCGATTATATCCGGGTTCGGCTGTTTGAACAGGATAACACCCGGTGGGCCGAGCCCATACTGGGAAAATCCGGGCTCATCAACACCATGGTCAGATCCGACGGCCTGATCGAAATCGGCATGAACACGGAGGGGCTGAATCAGGGGACGGTTGTGGCTGTTGAAATGATGTAAATCATGGCAACGATGATCATGGCCGACTACTTCTTTCCTTCAACCAGGCCGATCACCCGTTCGAATTCTTCAATAGGAACCGCACCGACCACCAAAACCCCGTTAATCAAAAACGACGGGGTGGCATCGCATCCGAAAGATCGGCCTTCTTTCACATCGTCATCGATCATGTTCGCTATTTCTTTGTTTTCCAAATCCGTTCTCAACCGGGTCACATCAACACCCAAATAATTGACGATTTCCTGCAAAGCGCTCTCTTTTTCTTTAATAATGTCTTCCCGGCGCTCAAAGGCCATATCATGAAATTCCCATGCTTTTTCAGCAGACTGCCTGGCAATGGCTTCAAAATACATGGCTTCTGTTCGGGATATTTCATGGAACGGCATGTGTTTAAAGAAAACCCGAATTTTCCGAGGATATTTCTCGACAAGTTCGTGCATGGTTCGGGCGGCCTTCCCACAGAAGGAACATTGAAAATCCGAATACTCGACAATGGTGATCGGTGCATTGGGATCACCAATGAAGGGACGAGTTGAATCAATTTTTGGATTTTTGGGCTTGGCCAGATCGTGTTTCAAACGCTCTTCCCGTCTTTTTTGAGCCAGATCATGGCTGCCTTTTTCCACGAGCTGAAGAACTTCGATATTTTTCTCTTTCAGAATATCCATCACGACTTCAGGATTTTCACGAATTATTTTAAGGACGTGTTCCTTGATGATTTCAGGATGAGATTGAACGGCTTTCAATGCCTCCTCCTGAATCATTTCAGGCTTCGGGGTGTTGCATCCCGACATCAGCCAGCCTATCACAAGCATTATTGCCAGTTTTTTCATACGGTCAATCCTTTCAAAATACCTGAAAATTAAATATATCGCTTTCATCAACTGTGCTTTTCTTTCATACTCTCCCAGGATTTCTTGCGATCCGTTACCGGAAAATGGTGCCGCAGTTCCTCAAGGACATCTTCCACGTAGTCGGGATGCCGCATGCCCACCAGAACGGCGGAGATGCCCCGAGTGGTCCGAAGGGCCCGAACCGCTTTCTGACTGAGGGTGCCGGGTTTGGCCCAGTCGGGATCAGCAACGGCAAGCGCCCGTTTCAGCTCCCTGACGCGGCGTCTGACCATCTCGGCGTAAAACGATCCGACCGCTTCGAAAACCTCGCGCAGCACGGTTTCATGGGCGGACATCCATTTGGACAACATCGGATTTTCAATGGCGTGGGGCTGAAGAAAGTCCATCACCCCCTGAATCCGGGGATAAAAATTCCCGTCCCGGGTCTGGCGCCAGTGTTCATAGGAAGAGAAATTGCGCCAATAATGTTTGAGGGTGTCTCCAATACAGAGCTGCTCCTTGATCCGGACCCGAAGTCCGTCCGGGATTTCCAGCGCCGGAAGAATATGCCGCCAGAAGCGACTTTCGGAACCGCTCACCGCAACGACTCGCGCCGTAATCAGGTGGTCATCGAGTTTTTCCGGCTCTGTTGGCTCTGCCAGCCGGATCAGTGAATTGCCGGAAAAGGCGTTCAGCGGCCGGTTGATCATCACCGCCAGACCGCAATCGGCTGCAACCTCCAGAACGGTTTTTGAATTCGGCTGATTGGCATCCAGAACCGCCCCGGTTTCAAAAAGATTCATGGGAAACTGGATGATACGGAAATGATGGTCGCGATGGATGTCCATCGCCATTTCCCACAATGCCGACAAAGACGTAAATTCCGGATCTGTTTGTGCAGCCGGAAACGTATTCGAGCTGACGCCGTACCGCCGAATGCGCCCCTGCTCAACCTCTGACTCCAGGTGAACAAATGCCTGGCGAATACGCCGATGATATTCCCGGCGGGCATCATCCGGTTCCATGCCGCTCTGTTGGGCCCAATCCAGATAATATTCCGGATTGTGCAGCAGATATGCATCGATCGTCGCCAGACCCAACCGGTTCAGGCTCTCGGTAAGCTGTGATGCGATGAATTCCGGATGGATGCAGTGTTCCAGCCCCTCTGAAACCGTCACCAGCTCCGGATATGGCTGGTTTGCCGATCGGCGCGCCTGGCTGTTGGAATAGTTTTTGCCCTGAAGATATCCAACCTTGGAGACGACCACCAGTGCTTCCCGCTGCAATTCACCGCCTTCGATCAACTCGGTCAGCACGCTGCCGACCAGGGCCTCGGAGTCGCCATCGGCATAATTGGTGCTGGTGTCAATCAAATTGATTCCGGAAAGCAGGGCTTGCCGAAGGCTTTGCCGGTGGTGGGCCACTTCCGGCGAAATGCGATAACACCCAAAGCCTGCCAGACTGGTCAAAAGGCCGGTTTTTCCAAATGATCCATACGTCATTGGTGTGTGCTTGCCCGCCAGCGCGGCGGTTGCCTCAGGCGTGGCATATCCCTGAATCATATCCCCTCCCTGAAAATCGCCGATTGCGCGTCAACCGGCTTGAGTTTTCATCCAACAACAGAAATACAGGAATGATTGCGATCATGGCAAATAGCCATAACCCCCTGCACATGAAAAATACATCTACCGCTGCTATACTGACCACTGACTCCTGACTCCTGGCTACTGACGACTGGCTACTGACTCCTGCTTTTATCCTTTCACCGTAAATGAATTTGAACTTCAAATCAAGTCCGGGATTGCCGATTCCTTGCCGTGAAAGCGCTGCATCTTCTGCCTTGACACGCACCCCAATTTTTGTGAAGGTTACGGGAGTACAAGGTCACGCGGAAGGCAATTTATGCGGGGAAAAACGCACGTCAAGGAGATATCGCATGCAACCATACAGCCCGGAGCAAGCATTGGCAGCGGCAAAGAGAGAATTCGGAGAACACGGCGGGGTGACGCCATCCATTGCCAGATCCGCCACGTTTACAGTCATGGACCCGGCAATCATGCCGGAGATTTTCGGTGGGATCAGAGGGCCTGAAAAAGGGGGCTGCTTTCTCTACAGTCGTCATTTCAATCCCACCGTGGATGTTCTGGCCCGCTATCTTGCCGCCATCGAGGGGACCGAAGCCGCAGTCTGCACCGCAAGCGGCATGTCCGCCATTTCCTGCACGCTGCTGCAGCTTTGCAACAGCGGCGATCACATCGTTGCCAGCGACACGATTTATGGCGGCACGCACGCATTGCTGAAAGAGCTGCTGCCCCAGCTTGGCATTACCGCCACGTTTGTGAATATCAGCGATCTTGCGGCCGTTGAAACGGCAATCACGGATCGAACCCGAATTCTTTACACGGAAACCCTGGGAAATCCGACGCTGAAAGTAGCCGATATTCCGGCCATTTCCGCGATAGCCCACAGAGGGAACCTGACTTTTGTGGTGGACAATACCTTTTGCCCCATGATGGTGACGCCGGCGATGCTCGGTGCGGATATTGTGGTCTATTCCCTCACCAAATTCATCAACGGTGCCAGCGACCTGGTCGCCGGCGCCATTTGTACCAACAAGGCCATGATTCATCGCCTGATGAATCTTCACACCGGCCGGGTCATGCTGCTGGGTCCCACCATGGACCCCCGCGTTGCCTTTGACGTGATTCAACGCCTGCCGCATCTGGCGATTCGCATGAAAGAGCACAGCCGGCGCGCCACGGCCATCGCCCAACACCTGGCGGCCCTCAATGTCCCGGTCCGCTATCCGGGTCTTCCCACCCATCCGCAACACGATTTGTTCCGAAGCATGCTGAACCAGGGTTTTGGATACGGTGGAATGATAACCATCGACTGCGGAAATCAGATAAAAGCCGATGCGCTGCTCACCTGTCTTCAGAATCATGAGGACTTCGGATATATCGCCGTGTCGCTGGGTTATTTTGACACGCTGATGTCCTGTTCCAGCTCCACGACATCTTCGGAAATAGACCCGACAGATCAGCACCGCATGGGTCTGTCCCCCGGGCTGGTCCGGCTGTCCATCGGTTTGACCGGCAGCCTTGACACACGCATTCAGCAGATAGACCGGGCGGTTAAGGCCGTAGGCCTTGCTTCTGCCTGAAAAACGTTAGAGCCTGTTTGAAGATTCTGGATCAGGTTCGATAACAAGGCGAAAAGCGCATCAAAAGCGGAGCATACATCGTTCTCTTTTTTAAGGCACGCGGAAACAAATAAATTCATGCGGTTAGGTTATCACCGCAAGCGGATTCGCCCGCCACTGGATTTTTTTGTCAGGCAGTTCCCTGTCGGGTTGCTATGCCAACTACCTGCCATCGCGCTTCAATGGTGTCTGCTGATAAATCAGCACCACAATCCCATTCGACATAGTATCCGCCATTATAAACCTTCAGAAATTCGGTGTGATCCTGAAGGACTTCAAACGCCTCATACTTCAGATAGGGACTGACATCAAAATTGCCAATGCGACCGTCGTCCGCAACGATAGACAACACCCAATTGGGTTGAGGAGTGATTTCTGCTATTCTCATTGGTCAAGTCCTTTGATTGGAAAAGGTTTCTGGCCGTTTACAGCCAAGTTCCAGTCAGCAATCAAATTTTCCTGATGAATTTCGATCCACGCAATGACCAGCTTGTGTTTGTTCGGTGGCAGTTCACCAGCCAGAAGCGTTCCGTCAAGAATTGAGTATACTGCAACTTGCCCCTGGAAATCAGCATGTATGTGTGGCACGTGATGTTTCTCCGTATCTCGAAAGAACATCCGGATAAGAATCCCATAAAACATCGAAATTGTAGGCATCCCGTATTTCCTTTCTTCGCTTTAACCTGATACGGTTAACAAGAAAATGACATAAAAATACTTCATTCATCCCCTCCCGACCTCCCCCCGCTGGGTGTAGGAGCACCAATGGCCAAATCGCCGGAAAGCGAACTGACCACTATTTTTAAGGTAATTTTGTCAAATTAATTATCCCCATCAGCCTTACAAAATCGCTCAAGGAGGCTCCGGGTACGCTCTCACTATTTCAACATTTATGTGTCAGGTCAATGATTGATCATACATCTTTGCCAATGTCCGACCTCTTGTCACCGATTTGCTGACCACATTCACCGAAAGGTCAAGACGGGTGGAAAGCCCGGTCATGCGGATTCCCAACGCGTCTACTGCCCAAAAACACAGAAGGCTTCTGGCATGAACGGTCCGACGATTTTTTCCGGCAGCCAGCATCTCCTCTTCCCGCTTTATGCCAAGCAAATCGCCAATCCGCTGAATGATCGTCTCCAGATCAGGATATTTGTTCCGAAGATGATGTTTCCGGTTTAGGGATTCCACACAGGATGTCCCATGCATGCAGGACCCACATACCCGATCTTAATCGTCATCTAATATGTGGAATTGGTATAATCAAAAAAACAGGCTTTATTTTTAGGCCAAAACGTGTTTAATTAACGCACTCACCGGATTGGATTCACCCCGATATTTTCCTACAATCCATCCATATAATTATCCTGTCAGGAGGCTGATTTTTGCAACATCATTCTGCCAGATACAAATTTGCCGGTCATCAGACATTTGCATTCCGTTACGGGTGGTTGGAAAAGGGCGTCAATGCCGCGGCCAATGATCCGCATGTTTTTTCGGACAAGGGGCGGGCCATGGTGCCGGCATGCCGAAATACAGTAATGCCGAAATGCCGGAATATCGTCATACCGGAATGTCGGCTTTGCCGTCTGTGGTGTTCGGTTTTGCCCTGCTGCAATATTTTCAGCGCCTGTCCGATGGCCGCAATACTTTGAGTGTGCAGGAATGCATGTATGGCACCAACAGTCCGGGGCATGTTCAGGCTGAATGTTTCAATCAATATATCAATACCCGTCCCCGACTTCCCCCAAAGACAAGGTAGCTTGCTATTTGAGGACTTGGACATGGGTGACAAAATTTGGGCTGAGGTAATTTCCTGTAAAGCCGACCATGGTAGGTTTAATCTTAAGCCTGTTCCGACTTAACGTGGGGTAACGTGCTGTTTTCTTCACAGCTCAAATCAGAAGTCGGAATGACCCATAAGCGGTTGTGCGTCAAGTTAAATCTCGATAGAAAGGAATGAGAGGTAAAGCCCCTCTCAGACGGTTCTGAGGGTGCCGGGTAATTGTTTTCCCTACTGCGTCGATGTCAATTATGTACCCTCCCACGGAGCATTTATGAATCACAACGGAAACAATATAGAATCCCGCCTCTGGGCTGCGGCGGATGAACTGAGGGCCAATTCCAAGCTGAAATCCTCGGAATATTCCGTCCCGGTGTTGGGGCTGGTGTTCCTGCGTTATGCTGATTATAAATTTCAGGCGGCGGTAAAGGCGCTGACCGGACAAGGGGGTGGGCGGCGAAAGATCGGCCCTGCGGATTACCAGGCTATGGGTGTGCTTTATCTTCCCGAGACCGCACGTTTTTCGGCCCTGATCCAATTACCTGAAGGCGCCAACATCGGCTCATCCATCAACGACGCCATGCGCGCCATCGAGGCGGAAAACCCTGACCTTAAGGATGTACTGCCCAAGACCTACAACCGCTTCGAGAACGCCCTTCTCAAGGAACTGCTCAAAACCATGAACTCGGTCCCCATGGATATCGAGGGGGATGCTTTCGGCAAGATTTACGAATACTTCCTTGGCCATTTTGCCATGAGTGAAGGCCAGAAGGGCGGCGAGTTCTTCACCCCCACCGCCATCGTCCAGCTTATCGTCGGAATCATTGAACCGTTCCACGGCCGCATTTTCGACCCGGCCTGCGGTTCCGGCGGCATGTTTGTTCAGAGCGCCCGTTTTGTGACCGAACATCAGAAGAACCCAGGCGCTGAGCTGAGCGTTTACGGTCAGGAGAAGGTGGCCGAGACGGTCCGGCTGGGCAAGATGAACCTGGCCGTTCATGGTCTGGCCGGTGATATCCGCCAGGGCAACGCCTACTACGAAGATCTGCACCGCTCAACCGGAAAGTTCGATTTCGTCATGGCCAATCCGCCCTTCAATGTGGATCGGGTTGACAAGGACCGGCTCAGGGACGACCCCCGCTTTCCCTTCGGCCTGCCCCGTACCGACAATGCCAACTATCTCTGGATTCAGCTATTCTACAGCGCACTTTCCGATACCGGCCGGGCCGGATTCGTCATGGCCAACTCTGCATCCGACGCCAGGGGTTCTGAACTGGATATCCGCAAACAGATCATCGAAGCCAGGGCCGTGGATGTGATGGTGGCGGTTGGCTCCAATTTTTTCTATACCGTAACCCTGCCATGTACCCTCTGGTTCCTGGATAAGGGCAAGGCTGGGACCGCCGCACCCCAGTGCGGCAAGAATCAGGAACATACTGCCGCTCTGGGGAGCGGCGGTCCCGGTTCCAGGAAAGACCAGGTGCTTTTTATTGATGCCCGACATATTTACCGCCAGATCGACAGAGCCCACCGCGACTGGACCCCGGCTCAGATCGAGTTCCTGGCCAACATCGCCCGGCTCTACCGCGGCGAGAAGCCCGAGAATCTGCATGACAGCGCCGACCTGCTGGCCGAGTACTTTCCGGATGGTAAATATTCCGACGTGGCGGGTCTATGCAAGGTGTCAACCCTGGCCGAGATAGAAGCCCAGGGCTGGAGCCTCAACCCCGGCCGCTATGTGGGCGTGGCTGCCCGAGAGGAAGACGATTTTGACTTCAAGGTGCGGCTGGAGGAGCAAAACGAAGAACTGGAAGCCCTCAATGCCGAGGCCCGGGAACTGGAAGCGCGGATCGCCGAGAATGTGGCAAAGTTGCTGGAGGCTGCGTGATGGCGATCAAAAATCATGATTCAGGCACGACGAAGCATTTAAAAAAGACCGTGGAACTCCCCCTGCTGGACGACCTCCGCCGGATGATCGAGGAGACACGGCAAGCCGTCGCCACGACGGTCAACACCGCCCTGACCCAGCTCTACTGGCGCGTGGGTAAGCGGATTAACGATGAGATCCTCAAGGGCGAGCGGGCGGAGTACGGTGGTCAGATTGTCTCTACGGTATCGAGACAATTGGAGATAGAATATGGACGGGGGTTTTCCGAAAAAAGCTTGCGCCACATGCTACGGTTTGCGGAGGCTTTTCCCGATGAGCGAATTGTCTCAGCACTGATGAGACAATTGAGCTGGACCCATTTCCTCTCCATTATCTACCAGCGGGATTCTGTTCAACGCGACTTCTATGCAGAGATGTGCCGAATTGAACACTGGAGCACCCGAACCCTCCAGAAAAAGATCGGCTCCATTCTTTTCGAGCGCACGGCACTGTCGAGAAAGCCTGAAAAACTCATTGAACAGGAGCTGGCGGAGCTACGCGAGACCGATAAGCTCACCCCCGATCTGGTCTTCCGCGATCCCTATTTCCTCGATTTTCTCGGACTCAAGGACACCTTTGCCGAAAAAGACCTGGAGGCCGCTATCCTGCACGAGATGGAAGCCTTTATTTTGGAACTGGGCGTTGGATTTGCCTTTCTCGAACGCCAAAAGCGCATCACCCTGGACGGCGACGACTTCTATATGGACCTGCTCTTCTATCACCGTCGGCTGCGCCGTCTGGTGGTGATCGAGCTGAAACTGGACGACTTCAAACCCGCATTCAAGGGACAGATGGAACTCTACCTGCGCTGGCTGGATAAATACGAGCGCCGCGAGGGTGAAGACGCCCCCTTGGGCATGATTCTCTGCGCCGGCAAGAAACAGGAGCAGATCGAATTGCTGGAGCTGGGCTGTTCCGGCATCCATGTTGCCGAATACCTTACCGATTCACTGCCGAAAGAGGTACTGCAAGAGAAACTTCGCAAAGCCATTGCCCTTGCCCGGAAGCGGCTGGAGAACCGGGGGGAAAAGGCTATTGCCAAGAATGTGGCGAAGTTGCTGGAGGGGGAGTGATGGCTTGGACGGCTACAACGCTTGGTGAGATATGCGATCGGGTTGGCGGTATTATCCAGACTGGTCCATTCGGTTCGCAACTTCACCAGTCGGATTATTCCGAAGATGGAGTCCCCGTTGTTATGCCCAAAGACATCATCGAAGGTCGAATTGTAAAGGATGGCATTGCCTGCGTCACTCCCGAACATGTTGAACGACTGTCAAGGCACAAGCTAAAACCCGGTGACATCGTTTATGGCAGGCGTGGTGATATCGGACGACAGGCGTTGATCCGAAAGCAGCAGGCAGGTTGGATATGTGGTACGGGTTGTCTCCGTTTAAGTCTCGGGGACTCAGTTATCGACCCAATTTTTCTTCACTATTATCTTCGAAAACCAGACACTATTGGATGGATTGCCAACCAAGCTATCGGAGCAACGATGCCGAATTTGAATACAAGTATCCTTCGCAGTGTTCCGATACGCTTTCCCCCCCACCCCATTCAGCGGAAAATCTCCTCCATCCTCTCAGCCTACGACGATCTGATCGAGAACAACCTGCGGCGGATCAAGATTCTGGAGGAGATGGCGCAGAACCTCTACCGCGAGTGGTTCGTCAAGTTCCGCTTCCCCGGTCACCAGCACACCCGCTTCACCGATTCCCCCCAGGGGAGGATTCCGGAGGGGTGGGAGGTGAAATTACTTGGCAATTTAGCTGATCAAATTAGAGACGGCGTAAACCCAGATTCGGTTGATCCAGAAACCCCCTATTTCGGACTTGAGCATCTTCCGAGAGAATCAATAACTCTCGCTGACTGGGGATTTGCCAGTGAGGTTCATAGTACGAAGCTTTTATTCAAAAAAGGTGATATTCTTTTTGGAAAAATCCGTCCATATTTTCATAAGGTAGGCGTAGCTCCATTAAAGGGAGTCTGTTCATCGGATACAATCGTAATCAGACCAAAATCAACAGATTGTTTTGGTTTAGTTCTTGGTTGCACATCAAGTGCCGAGTTTGTTGAGCATGCGACAGCCACATCTCAGGGCACGAAGATGCCAAGGGCGAATTGGGACGTCTTGGTGAAGTATCAAGTACCCATGCCCTGCCAACCATTCCTTGGCCAATTCAATGAATTCATGTACGACATCGTGAATCAACTTCACAATTTCGTTTTTCGAAATCAAACCCTCCGCCGCACCCGCGATTTACTTTTACCTCGTCTTATCTCCGGCGAGGTGGATGTGTCCGAACTGGATATCTCCGTTTCCGAGGAGGTAGACGATTGAATCCATCTTTTGTGTACCCAAATCCAACCCCCATTTATCACATTACACCGATAGCCAATCTGCGCCTAATACTTGAAGCCGGGGGTATATGGGCAAAACGGGTGTTGGATCAGGAGGATACCGGTTATACCAACATGGCCCATCAGTCGATACAGGATCGCCGTGCTAACACTTCTGTGCCGTGCATACCGGGCGGAATACTGCACGATTATGTGCCGTTTTTTTTTGCTCCACGTTCGCCTATGTTGTATACGATATCCAGTGGTAATGTCGTCGGATTCTCCGGCGGACAGGTTTCAGTTGTTCATATTGTATCGACGGCACAAAGTGTGAATAACGCTGGGCTGAGGTTCGTATTTTCGGATGGGCATGGGATTATGGCCTTTACCGAATTCTTTTCAGATTTGGCCGATCTCGATAAGATAGACTGGGATATCATGTCAACCAACTACTGGGCTGATACCAATGACGACATGGATCGTAAGCGCAGACGCCAGGCTGAGTTTCTGGTTTATGAACGATTTCCAGTCAATTTGATACTGAAAATAGGCGTTATTAACCAGTTGAAAAAAATCGAAACAGAGGCAATGCTTGCCGAATTTGACTTGACCATTCCTGTGGTGATCAGTGCTGACTGGTATTACTGAAACGAGGAGGCGTTATGATTGAACTCACGCATGGCAACCTGCTTGAAGCTGATGTTGAAGCCCTCGTGAATACGGTGAATTGCGTTGGGGTGATGGGCAAGGGGATTGCATTGCAATTTAAACAGGCCTTCCCGGATAACTATTCATATTATGCAAAAGCCTGCAAGAGTGGGCAGATGCAGCCTGGACGAGTCCTGGTTTATAAGACCGGCAGCATCTTTAACCCCAAGTTTATAATTAATTTCCCCACCAAACGCCATTGGAAGGGAAAGTCAAAGATGACGGACATTGATGCAGGTCTGGTGGATTTGAAATCTCAGATTCAACTTCTTGGCATCCGCACCATAGCGATTCCACCGCTTGGGGCGGGGTTAGGGGGATTGAACTGGTCGGAGGTGAAGGATCGGATAGAATCAACCTTCGCCGATTTGACCGACATACAGGTACTCTTGTATGAGCCCAAAGGTTCGCCTTTAGCTGAGAAGATGCCGGTAGGAACCAAAGAACCAAACATGACTCCCGGACGGGCTTTGTTGATTCGTCTCCTGGATATCTATGGGCGCCAAGGTTACCGGCACAGTCTTTTAGAAGTGCAAAAACTTGCTTATTTCCTGCAAGAAGCAGGCGAACCAATGCGTCTGAAATTTCAGGCGCATCATTTTGGCCCATACGCTGATAACCTCCATCACGCACTGCAACATATTGAGGGGCATTTTATCAGGGGATATGGTGATCGCTCAGCAAAGGCAGAGATCCGATTGATGCCGGATGCAATGGATCGGGCTGTAGATTTCCTGAAGAACAATACAGAGGCTGAAGAACACCTTGAGCGCGTAAAAAAACTTATCGAGGGGTTCGAAACTCCCTACGGAATGGAGCTGCTCTCCACAGTGCATTGGGTAGTAAAACATGAGAAATGTAAATTTTGTGATTTTGACGCAATCCGAATGAAAGTGGAATCGTGGAACAAACGGAAGCAAACCCTAATGAAACCGCAGCATATCCATAAGGCGTTACAACGGTTGGAACAGCAGGGATGGGTGTCGGCCTGAATTGCCGACCACATCGAGGTTTTCAATACAAACCTTAAAACCCGAAGAAACGGTACCGAACTCCTGGGGTCGGGCTGCGTTCTTATTCTGACAAGGAACCACAACATGAACCCCTTCTGCTACATCGCAGACGCTTTGGTGGAGCAATCCGGCATCACCCAGCAGTTGGAATAGGGCGTCGCCAGTCCCGAGGATTGTAATTCATGAACGGCGCTATGCGAATCTATGGGCTGGATTTTACCAGAATCACTTCATCCTTGGACAGCGTTATTGGTAACCAGGCAGCATACCAAGCTGAAATTGAGGAAAGAGTACGAGATGTATTTGAAAACAGACCGTAGAAAAGCTGAAGCCGCCCGGAAGGACGGCTTCGTAACTCCTTTTACACATGGTAAATGAGCGGACATGCCCGAATCCAGGACATTGCGCACAATTGCGATCCGCCGGTCAAGATCCTGCTTCAACGCATTGGTGATGTCATCGTGGTGACGGTCCGCGAGAGCGACGCAAAGCCGGTGCAATGCAGCGATGGTTATTTCTGGCGGCAGGGCGCCGTTACCCAGAAGCTCAGCCGCGATGAGATTCGGGATCTGTTCCGCAGTGAAGGGTCCATCCGCTTCGATACGTCTGTCTGTTTGAAGTTCCGCTATCCTCAGGACTTCGATCGGGAGAAGTACAATGCCTGGTTCCGGCTGAGCGGCATCACCGGCCAGCCAGGCACTGAGGACGTCCTGGTCAACATCGAGGCGGCCGAACGATCCGGCGCCAAGCTGCTTTTCCGCAATGCCGGGGTTCTCTTCTTCGCCAAAAATGTGCAACACTTCTTCAACCAGGCGTACATCACCTGTCTCCTTGCGAAGGGAACAGACAAAGTGCACATCCTGGACCGCAAGGATTTTGCCGGCGGTATCGTTTCGGATATTGAGGATAGCCTGCGTTTCATCGAGCGCAACACCCGAACGGCTTATCGGATTGAAGGGCTGCGCCGGGAGGATGTCCCGGAATACCCGATGAAAGCTCTGCGCGAAGCCATCACCAATGCGGTCATGCATCGCGACTGGTTCATGGAGGGGGCCAATGTTTTCGTGGAGATCTATACTGACCGGATCGAGATATCCAGCCCCGGAGGCCTGCCCAAGGGGATGAAGTTCTCCGACCTCGGCCGGAAGAGCATCCGCCGCAATGCCCTTATTGCTGACCTGCTCCACCGCATTACCTTCATCGAAAAGGCCGGAACCGGGATCAATCGCATGCGCGAGGAGGCGCGTGAGCAGGGCTGTCCGGCGCCGGTCTTCGAGGAAAACGGCTTTTTCACCGCGATCTTCCGTCCGAATCCGGAGATGCGGGCGCTGGCGGGCGCCAAGGAGGGACCAAGTACCCTCCAAGTACCCCCCAAGTCGCGGAACAAATTGGGACCATGTTGGGATCAAGTTGGGACCAAGTCCAGATCCTCGATAAATGCCTTCATGACAGTCAGATAAAGGAATTAATGGCACTGGCAGGGCGAACCAACAGGACCAAGTTCAGGGACCAAGTCTTGAAGCCGCTCATCGAAGCCGGGTTCATCGAAATGACCGTTCCCGACAAACCCCGCAGTTCGAAGCAGCGGTACCGCACCACCCCCGCCGGCCATGCGTTTCTTGCAAACGCTGAAAAGGATACCCAGCCATGACCCCTCCTATCGGCTACACCGAAGATGCCCTGGTCGAGCGACCGGCCATTTCCCTGCTGGCGGATCTGGGCTGGGAGACCGCCAACGCCCTTCACGAATTTGACCACGGCGCGAGTACCCTGGGCCGCGAGACCCGGACCGAAGTCATCCTTACCGTTCGTCTGCGCTCAGCTTTGCAGCGGCTCAATCCGGATGCGCCGCATGAAGCCATCGGCCATGCCATCGAGGAATTGACCCGCGACCGCTCTCGCATGAGCATGACGGCCGCCAACCGGGAAATCTACCACCTGCTCAAAAATGGCGTTCGGGTCCCGGTTCCCGACCCCGAGGGCGATGCCGAGACAGTGGAAGTGGTCCGGGTGATGGATTGGGACAATCCGACCCATAACGACTTTCTGCTTTGCTCCCAGTTCTGGATCACCGGTGATATGCACACCCGCCGGGCGGATCTGGTGGGCTTTGTCAATGGCCTGCCATTGGTTCTGATCGAACTCAAGGCCGCTCACCGTCGCCTGGAGACCGCCTTCACCGGTAACCTGCGAGACTACAAGGACACCGTCCCTCAGCTCTTCTGGCCCAATGCCCTGATTATTGTTTCCAATGGCAGTCAGAGCCGTGTGGGCAGCATTACGGCCGGTTGGGAGCACTTCGCCGAGTGGAAAAAGGTAGGCAGCGAAATTGAAATGGGCCGGGTGTCTCTGGAAACCATGCTGCGGGGCGTCTGCAATCCGGCCCGGCTGTTGGATCTGGTGGAAAACTTCACCCTGTTTCAGGAAGTCCCCGGCGGCCTGATCAAGCTGACAGCCAAGAACCACCAGTATCTGGGTGTGAATAACGCGATCAGGGCGCTGATCGCGACCCTCACCCCGACCCTCTCCCAAGAGGAGAGGGAGCAAAAGGGGGATAAGCGGCATTATCGGGGAGGATACGATTTCAGTGGACTATTGGAGCGGGCCAGAGAATTGCGCCAATGTCAGACCCCAGCGGAACAGGTAATGTGGACTCTGTTGCGAAATCGCCAGCTTCTCGGTTTCAAGTTTCGCCGCCAACATCAAGTCGGCGATTACATTGCTGACTTTTACTGTCGTGAAGCAAATTTGGTGGTCGAAGTCGATGGTGCCGTTCACGCAACTGACGAAAAACGACTTAAAGATCGAAAAAAAGATGCCTACTTCAACGGCTTGGGTTTGCATGTGGTTCGCGTTCCAAACCACATCGTTCTAAAAAACCCTGATGAAGCCTTGGAAGCCATCATCACTTCACTCCCATCTCCCCTCTCTCCCTTTGGGAGAGATTCGAGTGAGGGCAACACGCCGCGTGCGACCGGCGGTCGGCTCGGCGTGTTCTGGCATACCCAGGGCAGCGGTAAAAGTGTCGCGATGATGTTCTTTGCCCAGAAGGTACTTCGCAGGATACCGGGCAACTGGACATTTGTGGTGGTCACGGACCGGCAGGAACTGGATGGTCAGATATACAAACACTTCGCATCGGCAGGCGTGGTAACCGAAGGCCGCGCCCAGGCCGAAAGCAGCAGGCACCTGCGGCAGTTGCTTGCTGAGGATCATCGCTATGTCTTTACCCTGATCCACAAGTTCCGCACGGAGAAGGGTGAGGCGCATCCGGTACTCTCAAAGCGGCGGGATATCATCGTCATCACGGATGAGGCCCACCGGAGCCAGTACGACACACTGGCGCTTAACATGCGAACGGCGCTGCCGGGCGCCGCTTTTCTGGCATTTACCGGAACACCCCTGATTGTAGGTGAGGAAAAGACCCGGCAGGTCTTCGGCGATTACATCAGCGTCTATGACTTCCAGCAGTCGGTGGCTGATGGCGCCACGGTGCCCCTTTACTACGAAAACCGTATCCCCGAACTGCAACTGATCAACGATGACCTCAACGAGGATATGGAGAGACTGCTGGAAGAAGCAGAACTGGATGAATCCCAGGAAAAGAAGCTGGAACGGGAATTTGCCAGGGAATACCATTTGATTTCCCGGGACCCCCGGTTGGAAGCAATCGCCAGAGATCTGGTGGACCACTTCACCGGACGCGGATTTCAGGGTAAGGCCATGATGATCTGTATCGACAAAGCCACGGCCATCCGCATGTACGATAAGGTGAAAAAGCATTGGAACGACAAGGTTTTGGGACTGAAAACGGAGCTGAAAAGTCGGAACGGCCGCACTGGGGTGCGGCGGTCCCGGTCCTTGGAGGAGATCGAAGAAAACATTACCCGGATGGAAGAAACCGATATGGCAGTGGTGGTTTCGCAGGGGCAGAACGAAATTGCTGAGATGAACGAGAAGGGGTTGGATATCCGTCCGCACCGCAAACGCATGGTGGATGAGGATCTGGAGACCCGGTTCAAGAATCCGGAAGACCCCTTCCGTCTGGTCTTTGTCTGCGCCATGTGGATGACAGGCTTCGATGTGCCGAGTTGTTCGACCCTCTACCTCGACAAACCCATGCGAAACCATACCTTGATGCAGACCATCGCCCGTGCCAACCGGGTCTATCCTGGCAAGGTGAGCGGCCTGATCGTGGACTATGCCGGAGTGTTCCGCAACCTGGAACGGGCGCTGGCCATCTATGGGGCTGGTGGCGGAAGCGGTAAAAAGCCGGTGGAGGACAAGACTGCATTGGTAGCGGCGCTCCGGCAGGTACTATCAGAAATCCGGAGCTTGTGTCAGGTACAAGGGGTGAACCTTGCGGCAATCCAGACCGCCCAGGGATTTACCCGCATCGGTCTGCTCGATGACGCCGTAGAGGCTCTGGTGGTATCCGAAGAGATCAAGCGCCGATATCTTGATTTGGCCAACGCAGTGCAGCGACTTTACAAGGCCGTGCTGCCCGACTCGACCGCGGGGGCGTTTGCCGCAGAGATATCTCCAATTCAGGTTATTGCAGATAAAATCCGGGCACTGATACCGACGGCGGATATCTCACTGGTCATGCAGCAGGTGGAAGGGCTGCTCGACTGCTCCATCGCCACGGAGGGCTACGTCATCCGCGAGGCTGACACCCCCTATGGTAACGAGCATTGGATTGACCTGAGCAATATTGATTTTGAGAAGCTGGCAGAAAAATTCAAGACAGGCCGGAAGCGCACGGTCAACGAGAAACTCAAAGGGACAGTGGCGCAGAAGCTCATGGCCATGGTCCGGCTCAACCGGACCCGCATGGATTATCTGGAAAGATTCCAGGAGATGATCGACGCCTATAATGCCGGCAGCCTCAATGCCGAGGAGTTCTTCCAGCAACTGGTGACCTTTGCCCAAAGCCTGAGTGAAGAAGAGCAGCGGGGCGTGGGCGAACAGTTGAATGAAGAAGAATTGGCCCTCTTTGACCTTTTGACCAAACCGCAGATTGAGCTGAGTGGTTCGGACCGGGAGAAGGTCAAAGCTACCGCCAGAGATCTTCTGGATACACTTAAATCAGGGAAGCTGGTTCTTGATTGGCGCAAACGTCAGCAGTCCCGGGCCGAGGTTCGGGTGACCATCGAGAAAATGCTGGATCTGGGCCTGCCCAGGGCCTACACCCCGGAACTGTTCGATCAAAAAACGACGGCTGTTTTTCAGCACGTCTATGATGCGTATTTTGGCGCGGGGCACAGTGTGTATGCAATGGCATGACGCAGTGAATGGGGTGCGCTACCGATTTCTCGCCAGTTGCTTTCCGCCACATAAAGACTGTAATTTAAGACAAACAGGTTATGATTGCCCGCCGAAGGGCAATTTCCCGTTGGTAAAAACAATAGGGGAATCAGACGGTTCCCCTCTTCAAACAGGAGGTGTACCATGATAAAGCCAATTCCGGAAGGATATCAAACCATCACACCAATGTTCATATCCAAGGATGCCCGCAAGTCCATGGAATTCTACAAAAAGGCCTTCGGTGCAGAAGAGCGGTTCTTCATGGCGGGGCCAGACGGCAAGGGTGTAATGCACGCCGAGATCCAGATCGGTACTTCAATCATCATGATAGGCGAAGAAAACCCGACGTGTCCCAGTAAAAGTGCAGAAACCATGGGCGGCTCCCCCGTCAGTTTTTATATTTATGTCGAAAACGTCGACGAGGCATTCAAGATCGCAGTTGACGCGGGCGCCAAGGTTGGGATGCCTGTCGAGGACATGTTCTGGGGCGATCGAATGGGTACTGTGCAAGACCCATTCGGATATACCTGGAGCCTCGCCAGCCATACCAAGGACCTGACGCCGGAGGAAATCCAGGAGGGCGAGAAGGCCTTTTTCGCCAAGATGGCAGAAAAAATGTGAAAACATTGTGAAAGCGAGGATAGCGTTTTGAGAAAGTTTGCATCTGTGGCTTCCATAATCTTTTTATGTATGATGCCAGAGATCTTGTGGGCGGATGAAGGAACGAATGCAATCCCGCCAACCGGATTTTATCTTTCATTCAGTCCATCAGCGGTGGTCCCTTTTTCCGTGGATACAACTTCTCCAAGCCTTTCACCCGGAAACATAGAGACCCGATGGGGAGGTGGCATAAGCACTGGTCTGGGATACCGATACGAAGACTTCAAGATCGAGGGCGAGGTCACGTACGGTCGAAGCGATGCGGATCACGTTAGCTTCTCCGGCGGTGGCGGAGATCTTTCGGGTTATTTTGAAATGTGGGGGGCGACGGTTAATTTTTATTACGACGTTCCAACAGGGACCCGGTTGAGACCCTATTTGGGAACCGGCTTGGGCGGCATCCATCTCCAGGCCCATGATATTACACTGGCCGGTTTTCCCCCGACCCGGGGGACCAACACACTTTTTACCTACAAACTCATGGCGGGCGTTTCCTACGCACTGACGGATGCATATAGCCTGCTATTGGGATATCGGTTCATGGGTATGGGCGAGCAGGATTATGAAACAGGGGGGATTCCCCTGCACGGAGATTCCATACATCTCCATGCAATTCAAATGAGCATGCGTTTCTATTTCTGAGAGCCTGTTTGAAAATTGCTGGATCAGGCCTGATATAACAAGGCGGAAAGCGCATCAAAAGCGGAGCAAACAACGAAGGTGTATGAGCATTTTGAGGTGCTTTCCAACGCAGTTTGCGGGCCTCAGACGGAATCTTCAAACAGGCTCTCAATGTCAATTGTCAGCGGCGAAGGTATTACACTGATTGATGTCTCCGGATTCAAGACCCCTCCGGAACCAGTACACCCGCTGTTCTGACGTGCCGTGGGTAAAAGTGTCGGGCACGACGTAACCCTGGGTCTTTCGCTGGAGCCGATCATCTCCGATTGCACTGGCGGCATTCAATGCCTCTTCAATATCTCCGGCTTCCAGTATCTGACGGGCTTTGTCTGCATGATTTGCCCAAATACCGGAAAAACAGTCTGCCTGAAGTTCCTGCTTTACCGAAAGCCGGTTACGATCCGCGCTACCCATCCGGTTTCCTGCCTCACGAACCTGATTGGAAATTCCCAGAAGCGTTTGAACATGATGTCCCACTTCATGGGCAATGACATAGGCCTGGGCAAAATCACCCGGGGCTTTAAAACGGTCTTTCAATTCCCGATAAAAGCTCAGATCGATATACACTTTCTGGTCGGCCGGACAGTAAAAGGGTCCTACCGCAGCATCTGCAAAACCACAGGCTGAGCTTACCGAGCCCGTAAACAAAACAAGCTTGGGTTCAACATAGGTCTTCCCACCGCGTCGAAACAGTTCCACCCAGGTATCCTCTGTGTCGGCCAATACGACAGAAATAAATTCCGCCAGCCGGTCTTCGTCCGCTGGCCTGGCCTGGGGTTGTGTTTGAACGCGGGTTCCAGGATCGACAGGATTCTGCTCCAGAATAATTGAGGGATCAACGCCAAAATAGAGAGCAACCAGAACCAGAATAATTGTTCCGATTCCGCCGCCAATTTTTCCGCGGCCCATCTGAATTCCTCTTCGATCTTCCACATTTCCGCTTCTCCTGCTGTCTAACCAGCGCATCGCACATCTCCTTCAACAGTTATGGGTGGGGCTGTGTGTCACGATATATTCCGGTGTATTATCGGAAACAATCACATATCAGCCGCCTGGGCCTGTCGGCCGGATGGAATTTTCAATCTGTTTCTTCTTACGGATAATACCCTTTATTGTCGAAATCAATAAAAATGATTCCTGATTGATTCACCTGTCTTTTTTCTTCAGATAATTCTATAGCTTCCCCTGTTTATGCGCTTATATTCTAAAATTACAGAATTCACGTTGATTATCATTGCGTATTTTGCCATTAAATCAATCTATAGCTTTCAAGATAAAGATTTTGGGAAGGCAGCAGGGAGGGGATAGGCCTTTTGGGGCCATCCCCGACCGATAACGCACCCAAAATCTTTATCTTGAAAGCTATAAATTGCAAATGAACCGGAGTGGTTACAATGTCCGATTATTACACAACACATTTTATGGATTACCATCAGAAAACTGTTTCTGTTATCCCGCTCTTTCTGCGACCCTTTATCGACCGGCTTGAAAAAGGCTCTTCCATTCTGGATGTAGGCTGCGGCAGTGGAAGAGATCTGCTCTTCCTCAAGAAAGCCGGTTTTGCTGTAACCGGTTTTGAAAAATCACCCGGCCTTGCCCACATGGCCGAAGTTCATAGCGGATGCAACGTCATTCGGGGGGACTTTGAAACCGATTGTTTTGCTTCCCTGAAAGTGAATGCGATCCTCCTTTCCGGAGCTCTGGTTCATGTTCCCGGTCACAGAATGGGTCATGTCCTTCAAAATATTCTAAAAGCATTACATCCCCAAGCACCTGATCGCGGGCTTGTATACATTTCTCTGAAAGAGGGTTTCGGGACTACGACGGATGAAACCGGCAGAACTTTTTACCTGTGGCAGGATGACCGGCTGAGGGTTCTGTATGACCAGTGTGGACTCGTTGTCCTTCATTTTGACCGGAATGTATCGACCATCGACAAAGACGATATCTGGCTGGGATATGTTTTGCGAAAGAACACCGGATAATTTCTAACCGCTTTAAAAATGAGTTTTCAGAAGGCAATTTGGCCGAAACCGCGAATGTTCCTGCTGCCTTCCCACGCTCAGAAATCTATGGCCTGTCTTCCCAATTTCGCAGAGCAGATGTATCCATAGGTTTTTGAAAACCTTGATGAAATTCACTGAGAAATGTATTTACTCTGTCTCGATTACAAAAATGCCAAATTGAACGGCTCTGGTCAGTTTCCGCTGAGAAGAACCCAGACGTCCATCACCAAATGGACTTTGCTTGATACCAACGATCGGTCCCTGGAACTGTTGCGTTTGATCCTGACATCCTTCAACAGCCCCGGGCATCTGAAGCGTATTCCTTTTTCGTTCAACAAACTGGTCGGCGACGGGACAGAACCGTTATTGACAATGAATTTGCGGGCACTGCACGCTTCCACAGACAAACACAATGGCCGGAACCCGGTAGTGACGGGTGGTTCGCAAATCAGTACCAGTGGAACCATTCAAAAGCCGTCGCAGACCTGGGGGAAACACTTTTTCCAGGAATTCGCCATACGGAACCCAAAGGACAGAGCCAACCCCGAACGTGATTTTATTCTGGCTTATGGAGATGATTTTGCCGTTCCCAGGGGCGACGATGCATTTGATTTCAGGGACGCGTTTTTCCGCAACCGGCGCTACCATTCTCTTTTTTCCCCTGCCGTCTCCCTGACCGATCCTGTGGCATTCCTGGCGCTTCTTTTTTTTCGTGGCGGAAAGCACAAGCGGCTTGCACCATGGCATATTCTGAATAGGATATGCCAGTTGATGGATAATTATGGTGTTCTGAATGTCCGCCATTGGCTGCAGACACCCGCCACGGCAGAACAGGAGTGGAACGCTCTCCCGGGTTGGCTGACTAAGCCTTTCACGCTCCTTCTGGATGCGGTTCGTCATACGCTGGATGCATTTCCAAAGGTGGGGACACCGGCAGACATTCCCGGTCTGATCCTGCTTCATCAATCCAGCCGCTGTTGCACGGACAATTTTTTCCCCATCTTTCTGACACTGATGGATGAACTTTTTCCCAATATGCAGTTTATCATGACAGTGCCCAAAGAAAAGCAGCATTTGATCCCCAAAGGATTGCTGGGAAAAAACCTTTCTCTGCCGTCCTTGCAGATAGAAGCACCCAGGCATTCAATCGTCAGAAAAAACGTGGATGTTCTGCTCATCGATGTTGATAGCCACATGCCCAATCTGGCGCTGATGAAACTTTCCCGCTATTTTAAACAGCAGGGACGCGACGTGATGCTGGCCCGCGGTGTGAATCGGATCAGTTCAGCTCGGGAGATTTATGCCAGTTGCGTTTTCTCATCATTGCCATCAAGCGAAAAGATCAGGAAACTCAAAAAATTTTACGGCGATTCTCTTCAGTTGGGGGGTTCCGGAGTCGATGTACAAAAGCGTCTTCCCGAAGAAATTGAGGCGTTGCCGTCCGACTATGGTTTCTATCCGGAACTGGATGATCGGGCCATTGGTTTTCTGTCACGGGGTTGTCCGCTGCATTGCCCCTTTTGCATAGTGCCGTTGAAAGAGGGGAAGCCCCGGCAGGTGAGCGATCTACAGACATTGCTTGAAAATGACCGCCGGAGCAAACTGATCCTGCTTGATGATAATATCCTGTCCCTTCCTCATGCAGATCAGCTCCTTGAGGAAATGGTTTCCAGAAACATCAGGGTCAATTTCACACAGACGCTGGATTGGCGATTTGTCGATCGGGACAGAGCTGCCCTGCTCAGACGAGTCCGTTGCTGCAACACGCGATTCACCCGCAGCAATTATTATTTCAGCCTCAATGACAATCGGCATCTTGATCTCGTGCGGGAAAAATATGAAATGTTTGGCTTCTCTTCCAGGGACAATGTGGAGTTTGTCTGCATGTACGGTTTCAACACCACCCTGGCTGAAGATATTCAACGCTTTCGTTTTTTGAGAAGCCTGCATGGCGCCTATGTTTTCACCCAAGACTATCAGCCCGTCCCCGGTGGTCCACCGCCAACGATAGACCACTTCTTCGAAGGTGATCCTGACCGGTTGATTGAAGAACTGATAAGGATCCTGTTCACTCAAAACATGAAGAGCATGGAAAAGTATTATCGGTGGGTCAGCAGAAAATACGCAGAGACTTTTGGCAAGCTGCACATGTCCCTGGTCGACACCATTTTCCGCTACAACCAACGACACCTCAAAGGACACTACATCGATACCATGGCAGGATTGAGAAATGAATCCGCAGTCTGACGAGCAGATATTGCGCAACTGCTCCAGTGAAGAGATCGGGCAACTGCAAAAGCTGGCATCAAGCACCACTGCCGGAATTTGGCGAATCAAACGGGCAAAGGCCCTGCTTGGCGCACTTCAGGGAATCAGCCCCGAAAGGCTGATGTACCAGGTCCGCGTACCGGTGATCTCGATTGTCAAATGCATCAATGATTTCTCTCGCCTCGGGATGGCATACTTTGACACGCCGGCGCGTATTCCGACACAACGGGAAGCCGCCGTTGAAAGGATGCTGGCATTGCTCGACAATCCATCGTCAGCACCTTCTGACACATCCTGTCATCTTTCACTGCGCTACATTGGTACCCAATTCACCGCGAACCAGATTCGCCTGATCCGCGAAATGATCCGGAATGATCCGAATGCGTCCCGCAACAGTATTGCCAGACAAATGTGTTTGACCTTCAACCTTTACGGGCCCAATGGCAAGCCTCGAAACGCTTCGGCAGTCGACATGATTAAACGCATGATAATGGATAATCTCATCAGTATTCCGGTCAGAGTTTCCCGCAAATACATTGCATCAACCCCTCCACTGAAAATTGTTTTACCCCTTCTGCCAATCAAAAAAGAAACGTCTCCCAAGTCCCTTTCTCTTTCTTTCGTACTGGTTCAGAAACCCGAAGAAAAAGCTTTGTGGAACGCCATGATTTATCATTTTCATTATATCCCGATTTACAAGCTTTTCGGTCCGCGACTGCGCTATCTGGTTTTCGCCGGAAATCATGAATCATCTGGAGGGACAGGTTTGGTGTCCCCTCTTGCTGCGCTAAGCTTTTCATCATCCGCCTGGCGCGTTTCCTGCCGCGATGATTATATCGGCTGGAATGATGCGCAACGGGTGATGAACCTGCCATTGGTGATCAACAACTCCCGTTTTCTGATCCTTCCTTGGGTAAAGGTTCCGAATCTCGCTTCCGCCATACTTGGCACCATTGGTCGAAGAGTGGGGCAGGACTGGGAAACCCGGTATAACCGCAGGCCTGTGTTGTTGGAATCCTTTGTGGAACGGAATCGATTTCGCGGGACCTGCTACAAAGCGGCCAATTGGCTGGAAGCAGGAACGACTGTCGGTTACAGTCTGCATGGCACAGAAAAAAAAAGACAGCAGACCACCAAGGCGGTTTTTTTGCGGCCGCTTCAAAAGAACTTCAGAGATATCCTGTGTCAGCCTAACCATGGATAAGCGTAAGGCAAAAACGATGTTGAACCGTTTTATCAAAAAGTTAACCGCACAGGTTGAATTTTATTGCTGACTGGTTTCGATTGATGCAAGTCAGTTAGTGTTCCGGATAATACTATAGCGCTGTTCGGTCGATGTTCGTTGGGGATTTGAATTTTAACAAACTCGTTGACTGTTTTTAGATGTCCGAAGACGAACCTTGAATTGCCGTTACAACCACTTCAGGTTTGACATCAATTCCAGTCCAGAGGGCAAACGTGCGTTTGGCCTGGTTTGCAAGGGAGGAAAGACCGTCCATAAACGGGATACCTTTGTTTTGCGCCATGTCCTGCCAAAAATTACGAGAGCGACCGTAATTCAGATCAATCACCATTTCACAAATTGGTAATTGGAGTCGGTTCACCAGTTTTGCCAATTCTGGAGCCTCATCAGGGCTGGATACCGATGTTGCATTGACCACCAGATAGACCGAAAGAGGGCGCTCAGGAAGCATGTTAAATGGTATGGCCTCTCCGCCAACCTGTTTGACGATAGCACTGATTTTACTCTGACTCCGGCCGGTTACAAAAATCGGATTTGCATGAACCCAGTTTAGAATGAAGACAACAGCTCTGGCTGCACCACCCGTCCCGAATACAAGGGCTGATTTGTTGGCGACATCCAGGCCGGCATCTTTAAGCGCGTCCATGAAACCGATGGCATTCGTGTTATACCCTTTGAGTTTATTGCCATTTCTGACAATGGTGTTGATTGATCCGATAATGGTCGCACCCTCGGATAGTTCGTCGAGATGAGGGATAATTGCCTCTTTGTAGGGTGTGGTAACGTTTGCACCGGCTATATTCAGCGTTCTGATTTCTTTAACCGCTTCGCTCAGCTTACCGGGGCCTATCACGAAAGGTTTATAAGTCCCGTTAACGCCTGCTTTCCTCAT
>Ga0351892_10161_pt1 | contig 26523 bp, 25 predicted proteins | sample TotcelFGM3001K14_FD_206763 | JGI IMG/M metagenome (GOLD analysis project Ga0351892, IMG submission 206763) | Enriched cells from coal bed in the Powder River Basin, Montana, United States - Total cells FGM rep3 HSBNCT.FGM.300.1.K14 ... | reverse complement strand
TCAGGCTGCCCATGCCCGTGGAGCCCATGAAGGTCATCGCGATCGTCGCCATAGCACAGGGGTGGAGTCCAGGTGCTGTTCATGCAACGGGCTTCACCACAGGGGTCATCTGGGTTCTGCTGGCTGTCTCCGGACTCATCGGCCTTCTTGCCAGGTCCACGCCCCGGGAGGTAACCAGGGGAATTCAGGTTGCGCTGGGAATCATGCTTTCTGTCGAAGCGCTGAAACTGGTGTCATCCTGGTGGCTCGTGGGCGCCGTTTCAATGCTGGTGATCATTCTGCTGAGAAAAAGCAGGCTCTTCCCGGCCGCCCTTGTGCTGGTGCTTGCCGGGCTGGCAATGATGATCGCTGATGGATCCATCTCAGGGCTAAGGCTCCAGAAACCGGGTCTTCCAGGGATGGTGTTCCCTTCCCTTGCCGGGACGTGGCAAGGCATGATGGCAGCAGGCTTCGCACAACTCGGTCTCACTGCGGCCAACGCCATCATTGCCACCAGCGCTCTGATCTCGCGGTACTGGCCCGACCGGCTCGTGAGCGAGAAAAGCGTCGCCCTGAGTACCGGCCTCATGAACATTGCCTCCCCACTCTTCGGGGGAATGCCCATGTGCCACGGTTCGGGCGGACTTGCGGGCCAGTATGCCTTCGGCGCCCGAACAGGGGGGGCAAACATCATCGAGGGTGTCATTGAGATTTGCATGGGCATTCTTCTCGGCGGGACGATCACCGTGCTATTCATGGGATTCCCCGAAGCCATCCTGGGAGCGATGATGCTTGTAGTTGGAATCAAGCTTGCACTGTTCGTCCGGGAGACCCCTCCGGACAGAACCGCTGCAGCTTTCCTGGCAACCGTTGCCGTGTCGGTCTTCACCAACATGGCATTGGGCCTTGCAACCGGGTTATTATTCTCGGTAGTTGTGAAAAGGCTCACAACAAGAAGGGGAGAGGTACGATGAAGAGGCTTTCGACAGGATTTGTCCTTCTTGCAGTGATCGCCTGCGGCGGCCCAAGCTCAGGCCGGGAGGGCATCGTAAGGGTAGGCTATTTCCCGAACATCACTCACAGCCAGGCAATCATAGGGTTGGCAAGGGGCGACTTCGCCGAAGCGCTCGGGCCGCAAACGACAATTGAAGCAACACTCTTCAACGCGGGACCCTCTGTGATCGAGGCGCTTTACGCGGGAAGGCTGGACATTGCCTACATAGGCCCCAACCCCGCCATAACGGGCTATGTCCGCTCAGGCGGCGAGGCCCTGAGGATAGTGGCGGGAGCCACGAGCGGAGGGGCAGCCCTGGTTGTCAGACCAGAAGCGGGGATAACGGCCCTGGAACAGCTGGATGGTCGCCGCATAGCCACCCCCCAGCTTGGCAACACACAGGACGTGGCCCTAAGGAACTGCCTTACGGAACTCGGTCTGTCGCCCATTGAAGAGGGGGGGACAGTGCAGGTCATACCCACCGCCAACCCCCAGATATTGGACTTGTTTCGCCAGGGAGAGATCGACGGAGCATGGGTTCCCGAGCCCTGGGCAAGCCGCCTTGTCGTGGAAGGCGGCGGTGTGGTTCTTCTTGACGAAAGGACGCTCTGGCCCGGCGGTGATTTCGTTACGGCTCACATCATCGTTTCAACGCCATTCCTGATGGAACGGCCCGAGATCGTCCGCAGATGGCTCGAAGCCCATGTTGAGATCACCTTATGGGAAAACGAAAACCCCGAAGAGGCCGCCGTTCTCCTTAACGGCGAGATCGAGAGGCTCACCGGAAAAGCTCTTTCAGAACAGGTTCTGACAATGGCCCTGGCGAACATGCGAAGCACCTGGGATCCCGTCGCTTCATCGCTGTACGCGTCCGCCAGGGCTGCATGGCAGAGCGGTTTCCTTGAAGGAGAGCCTGACCTCGAAGGCATTTACGACCTTTCCATCCTCAACGAAGTACTGGCGGACAGAGGTCTCGATACGGTGGAGGTTCCAGTTGGACCTTGAGCTTCGGGGAGTCAGCCGCGAGTACGTAAGGCCCGGAAGGATGGTCAGGGCTCTTGACAACGTGAGTCTGAGCATCAGAAGCGGCGAGTTCATCTGCCTGGTCGGACCCTCGGGTTGCGGCAAGACAACGATCCTGCACCTGCTGGCGGGGCTGGACAGGCCGACCGCAGGGAAGGTCCTGGCCGACGGCACGGCCATTGCCGGTCCCGACCCCAGCCGGGTCTTGATATTCCAGGACGCAGCCCTCTTCCCGTGGCTCAACGTGCAGGGCAATGTGGAATTCGGGCTCAGGGTGAAGAAACAGCCCAGGGAGACCCGGGATAAAACTGTCGCAGAGCTTCTGGAGATGGTCCATCTCGAAAAGTTCGCCCATTCCTGGATACACGAGCTCTCCGGCGGCATGAAACAGCGCGTCGCCCTGGCCAGGGCGCTGGCGGTCGACCCCGCCGTGCTGCTTCTGGACGAACCGTTCGGTGCCCTCGACGCAATAACCCGCGACCTTCTTCACGAGGAGCTTCAGGGCCTCTGGCTGAAGGCTGCGAAAACGGTCGTATTCGTGACCCACAACGTGCGGGAGGCGGTGTTGCTGGGAGACAGGATCCTTGTCATGTCGCCCAGTCCCGGCAGAATTCTGGCGGAGCACACCATAACCCTGCCAAGACCCAGGCACATGGACCATCCGGAAATCATGCCGATCTCACGACAGGTATTGGCTTCAATGGAGAGGAGGGGCGGATGAGGCGGTTCTACGAGAGGCTCAAGGCCCTTCCGGTTCCCGTGCAGCGAACCTTTTTCCTCACGGGTCTGCTGGCCGTATGGTACCTGCTCGGAGTACTGAGGATCTGGCCCTCGTACATCTTCCCCACACTGCCGGGTGTTGTCTCATCTGTGGTGTCGGGTATCAGGAGGGGAACCCTGCCCATTGCGGTTTTGGGCAGCATGCGCAGGCTTGCCACGGGCTACCTCATCGCCCTGGTAGCGGGAGTGTTTACGGGCTTTGCCATGGCGCATGTGAAGCTGTTCAAGAACACCTTCGGCCTGCTTGTCCTGGGGCTCCAGACCCTTCCGAGCATCTGCTGGCTCCCCCTTTCCATACTCTGGTTCGGCCTGTCCGAAAAGGCCATCCTCTTCGTTGTGGTGATGGGCGCCTTCCTCTCAATTGCCCAGGCGGCGGAAGACGGCATTCGCAACACTCCACGGGTCTACATCCAGGCCGCAAGGAATCTCGGATCACGCGGCGCCAGGCTGTACAGGACCGTCATACTGCCATCGGCGATGCCGACAATGGTCACGGGCATGAAGCTGGGCTGGTCGTTCGCCTGGCGCTCGCTCATGGCGGGCGAACTCATCTACACACTCCCGGGCCTGGGCTACATGCTCACCATGGGCAGGGAGCTCAACGACATGAACCAGGTGGTGGCCGTCATCCTCGTTATCGTTTTCCTGGGTCTCACCACGGACAAGCTTGGCTTCTCGGTGCTGGAACGGTCGGTCAGGGCACGCTGGGGCACGGGCGGCGGCAAGTAGGGTTATCCCCTCCTCACCTTGACAACGGCGGCGTCAGGTGGTATTCACCAATCAATAAAAACAGGGAGGCCGCCATGCGCAGATACGCAGTGTGCTGTATTCTTCTGCTGACAGCATTGTTCTCATCATGCTCGGAACAAGGCGTGACCGCTCCCGCCCTCCCCAATGGGCAAAAGGACGGCAACGATCCCGGCCATGCCGAGGCATGCCACCAGAACATGACAACAATCGCCTCGCAATGCGTCATCTACTACGCAATGCACGGCACCTACCCCGAAAACCTCTACGACCTGGGCACACCTTACGGCAGCCTCACATGTCCCCAGTGCCAATCCCTCTATATCTACCAGGGCGACCAGCAGACCTTTTCCATCTGGTGCCCCCTGCCCTCACAACCGACCCATGGCTGCATTGTTGACGGTATCGTCTCATGGCCGCCAACTCAGGGGGGGGCAAAACTATGCAGGTCGAACATGCGCACGATAGCATCCGCGTGCGTTCTCTTCTTTGCCCAGCACAGCAGCTACCCTGAGACCCTCGACGAGCTTGGCCCGCCGTTCGACAGGCTGACCTGTTTTGACTGCGGTCTTCCATATGTCTACTACTCGTACGATCTCCCGACCGACGGTGATGGCTTCTTCGTGGGCTGCCCGCTTACGACCGATCCGAACCACGGCCATATCAGGGACGGGATCTTGAGCTGGGTTGAACCCTGACAGGTAAAGGGCTTGACGGTGGACGCCATGCATAGATCACCAGTTACAGCATTTCTCTTCATGCTTCTTCTGTTCGTTTCATGCTCTGAATACGACTATGAGGCAACCGCGCCTGACCTGTCTTTGGAAACACAGGGAACAGATTCCGACTGGAGAAGTGCAAACACCTGCCGATCCCACCTGATGTCCATCTCCGACGCATGCGTCTGGTTCTACGCCGCGCACACTGCGTACCCTCAAGCCCTTGTTGATCTGGGAAGCTATTACGCAGGCCTGCGATGCCCTACCTGCGGGCTTCCGTATGTTCTTCGCAGCAGTGAAGCAACTTTTGCAGTCATATGCCCCTCTCTGTGCTCCGTCGTCAACCACGGCAATACGGTAAACGGAATGCCATCCTGGCCCACCAGCTACAACTCCTGCAGGTCGACGATGAGAGCAATAGCCTCACAGTGCGTCATATATTACGCAGTAAACAATCAGTATCCTGATTCTCTTGCGGATCTCGGCGAGTTGTACGCGAACGTGAGATGCACGTGCTGCCTTGATGAGGAGTACGAGTTCTATTTGCACTCGGGCGGTCAGGAGTTCTACATTGCCTGCCCGCTGCCGGGGGTGGAAAGCCACGGCTACATAGACAACGGCATGCAGAGCTGGCCACCGTGGTAGCACCAACAACGTTTTGCACCTTCCTTCCAGGAGCATGACCACCGTAAAACCGCCGGACTGGGCGGAAAAGAAAACGAAGCAGGAGGTCATCGTCGACCAGCGGCGGTTCCTCTGGCACGACGACACGGTTGAGAAGCTGGCCTCCTGGATGGGGCTCACACAGGGAATGAACGCCCTGGACGTTGGCTGCGGGCTCGGTTATGTGGGCCGGACCTTCTGGAAGCACTTCGGCAAAAAGGGCTCGTACACCGGGTTGGACAACTCACTTCCCCTTCTCCGGGAAGCACGGAAGCAAAGCACCGAATGGGTCCGGGGCGGAACAGCGGCCTTCGTCCAGGGCGACGCCAAAGCGCTTCCCTTCCCTGACGGAACCTTCGACTTCACGGTCTGCCAGACCCTTCTGATGCATTCGCCCTCACCCAATGCCTTCCTCGCGGAGATGGCAAGGGTCACAAGGCCGGGCGGGATAGTGACGTGCTTCGAACCCGACAACGTGACGGCTATGCGCGCAAGGCACTACCAGTCTTTCCGGGAACCATCGATAGATGATGAACTCCTTTACATCAGGGTGCACCATCACTGGGCTGAGGGCAGAAAAAAACTTGGGCTTGGCGACTACTCCATAGGCAACCGGGTGCCGGGCATGATGCAGAAGCTCGGTCTGAAGGAGATCGGCATCAGGGCCAACGACATGGTCGGGCTGGTCCAGCCGCCCTACGATACCCCTGCCATGGCTTTCAAGCTTGAACTGTTCCGCAGGCAAGTCGCCGAGACCGAAAAACACTGCATGAAAAGGTTCAACATCGACCGGGAGTTCAGAAAACTCTTCTTCGCGGGAGGAGGGACTGAGCATGTCTGGAGGAGATTCACGGCAATGAGCCGGAGGCATGCCCACGAACAGGTTGAGCAAATGAAAAGGCAGTGCGAAGAGGCGACTGTCAGCGCTTGCGGAAGTTCATGCAGCTTCTACTGCATCACGGGAAAAAAGCCGTGACGGAAAACACCCTCATCGAGGCGTGCGCGGCGTCATTCACCGAAGCCCGTGACGCATTCAAGGCAGGAGCGCACCGCATCGAGCTTTGCAGCGCCCTTGAAACCGGCGGGCTCACACCATCGACCGCACTTCTGAAGCAGGTTCTGTCAGCCATCACTATTCCCGTGTTCGTAATGGTGAGGGACCATGAAGGGCCATTCACGGCTTCAAAAGCCGATCTGCTAAAAATGAAGAAGGCGATGGAAAGACTGGCAGTTTCCGGCGCAAGCGGTTTCGTCCTGGGAGTGCTTGACGGCCGGAACAGCATTGACCCCGTGGCCCTGAGGGAATTGCTGAAAGCAGCGGAAGGGCTCCCCGTCACTTTTCACAGGGCCTTCGACCTGCTGGCCGACCCCATCAGGGGTCTCCAGACCCTTCTTGAATCAGGGGTGGCGAGAATCCTCACCTCCGGGGGGCCGGGAACAGCCTGGGAGGGCCGCTCCACACTGAAAAAGCTTGTGGACTCTGCCTCGGGCGGATTGACGGTAATGGCGGGAGGAGGGGTAAGGGCACCCCATGTGGCCGAACTCATCCGCAAAACCGGCGTGCGTGAGATCCATGCCAGGGCTTCCGCAGTCCCCGCGATCGTCGATGTGCTGAAGAGAAGCGCCGGCAACCGGAAGGTCACCGGCATGCAACCCGTTTCCATCTGACTGGTGCCCCCTGGTGGACGCAATGTGAAACGCCTTTTCGGAGAAGGTTCGCAGGCAGGCCTTGAGCATGCCACAAAATGTTACTACTATTTGTGGCATTCCGTAAGGGAACCAATGGCACATTCTATTGACAGTAAAATACATACGGAAGCCATGCCACCGAAGCGCTGCGAGGGCAAGAGAAAACGCTCCGTTGTACCCAAGATCGAATCGGCTCTCAAAAAGTCAGGGATTCGTTGCCGGCGTCAATGAGACTTTCCGAGTTAAGGCAGTTCATTGTGTCTTCGGACAGGCTGGCTACAGTCCGGCTTCAGTGCTTCCATACAGTTGTTTCTTCCCATTTTGGGAATACTTCTTCCCATTCTGGGAATTGTCAATTCGGCGTTCATTCGACCGGAAATGACAAAAGGCCGCCGGTTCTGTTTCCGAAGGCCTAATCTCTATCTGGTGCCCCGTGGTTAACCACTTCTGAACATGCTATTCACTATTCTCACTATTCTCGAGCATTCTCTTAACTACACTATCGAACGACTCGAAACTTTCATCTAGTTCATCTACTAACAAACACTGTGGTCTTTCTCCATCCATAGCCTCAATACAGTATTCACCTCCTCTTCTTTCTTTAAGAAAGCTAAGCAGTTCATCATGAACTCTTTCTGCAAATTCTTTCTTCATCCTTACTGCGCCTAAATAATAAATTGTTTGTCCATTGTCACCTGGTTGAAATAGCGTATCAATCCACATATTCGCACAATATGATTGCCATAGAGGAGGGCATTTTGCAGTGTGTATGAATCTGCTTGCCCAGCTATGAACTGTTTTTATCAACCTTCCACTAACAGGCATTCTTATGTAGTTCGCATTATTTTCTATAAATTCAACTAGTGTACTGAACAATCCATCAATCCACCCACCTTTAATCCTTCGGATATTCTGTACTGCAAGTATTCCTGCAATCCTAACTTCTAACGCTTGCCGCAATACATGAATTGATGAAGACCCCATTACAAAATAATTATCTGCATGATTTGCTGAATACAACATTGATGATGATGCTGCATACACCTCCCTTGGTTCTAGAACACTTCTCCTTCCACAACTACGAACTACCTGATTATGAATTATCTCGTATGCAAATTGGTAAAATATAGCTACATCAAATACAAAGCCCTCTAAGTATTGAAGATTAGCAAATACCTTATTGCTTCCGCGAATATCTTCTGGCCATTGATGAACAATGCTTTCATATATCTGTTTAATTGTATTTATTAGCGCGCAATTATTGTACTTAATATATATTTCTACCGTTCTTCTTTTATCGTAACTACGCTCCTTCAGAATCATATCAGCAATGTGCTCTGGGCTATACTCCTTATACTTGCCATACCACTCCTTATGCTTACTAATGCAAAATTCATGCATTACTTGCATTTTTTCTACAATATTACTTTTCTTGTACTTCTCTTCGCCTGGGTTTTCCAGCAATGCAAATAAATGACCAATTTCGTGCGGTTCTGGAGGAAGTATCATTATAGGGCCGAAAGGAGTTATCATTTCGTTCTAATAGTGCTAATATGCATTTTTCTCATATAATTTGCTCCATATAAGCTCATATATTCATGTATTGTTGTATATCATACAATACATTGTCTCAGTATCCTGTTCTAACAGTATTAAATATGCCTACACATTTACTCGCATAATGATGATACATATGCTTCATAATCTGTCATGCGAATAACCTTATCGCCTGGTAATACCGTCATTACTGCTGGATTACCAACGATATCGGTCTCATTGACATCCAATGTCTGCCTTATACTAATTGTTTCCTCCTTTAGAAGCTCTGGGAAGACATAGTTAAATGTTTGATTTCTGACTGTCTTAACTTCTGTTGGAGTCACTGCAATTGCATACTGGGAAGTGGTATTCGTCACTTTAACTCGTGCCTTTTCTAGAACCAACGGTACTTGTGTGTTTGGTACAATGTTACCCGTGTATACTATAATTAGGTTTTCTCCATTTTTTAACTGGCCCACAGCTGCACCAGTTATCACTACAGTATCTGTACTAAGAATCTGCGCAATAACAAATACATCCACGCTATTATTGTTGTTTTTCATGGTAATATTTATTCCCTTCCATCATGTTCACGCATTGCTATACGGATATTCTGTATAGCCAGTATAGCAGTTTCTGCATTGATTCTTTTCCGTCTTTCTTCCTCTATCTGTTCTCTGAATTCATGCATTCGGGCATTGTAGTACATCCGAATATCAAATATCCTACGCAACAAATCTGATCTTTCTTTATACCTTCCATACTCAGATATTAGTAGTACCAAAGATAGACTAGACAGTGGTATTATGACCATTACTATAAAAGTATCATTTGTAAATGTTCCTAGCGCAATCATTCCACTAGAAATCAGAGTGCATATAACTGCAATCAGAGCACCTGCTTGAAGACCTTTTTTTAGCGAATCAGTGAACTTCATTTTTAGTGCAAGTTTCGCTTCTTCATAAAGCTCACTGTAATCGATGTCTCCATTCATATCTTACTCTCCAATAATAGAATACTACGCTTGTATACCAATGATGATAAGCGGCACAGCCGGCACTCCTCTTCCCTGTCTTACGACATTATAGAACTCTCCCTCATAGTATGCAACCCCTGAACTCATCCCGGATTGCAATGACTTCATAGGAAGTATCTCAATTCCAACATCAATGTGATCTCCAACATAGAATGCCAAGTGCTTTACAAAAAGGTCATAGGCCACGAATGCATACTTACCGAATTGCACTTCAACGGCCACTCTGTCTTTGACGAAATCAGTCTGGTTGTAACTGAAGATAGGCACTTCTCCAGCTTCTTCTATCTCTTTCTTCTGTTCTTCCGGGGGAAGAGAAAGAGTGCGCCGAATCAGCTTCTCGTCCCTTGTCACCCAGTAGCTAACTCTGCTCTCTTCCCATTCCTTTTCCCTCAAAAGCCTGTTGAAAGAAGCATTCATGTCGATAGGACTGTAGAGCAGTTTGCCTATCGTTCTCTTCTCCTTTGAGACTTTTGTTCTACAGCTTTCTGCGTCGATCTGAGCAATCACTTCCTGAATCTCATCCCATAGTCTTGGCTTGTGGACTAGAAGAAACTCAAGCCCATTCAGGTGGGAGTATGTTTCAGCAATCTTCATTTTTCCTCTGTTTCATATTCAGAGTCGTTCTCCAGTAACCGAAGTTGCTTCGAATCATCAACCCAAGGGGCTGATGTCATTTTCAGACCCGCGTCTGACGGATCATAAACGGGCTTATCCATTGGCCTGGTCTTCAGCGTTCCTTCAAGTTCCATCCTCAATCGTCTGTTGGCAATTTCAACATACTTCGGAACGACTTCAGCTCCGGCTCCTTTTCGTTTGTGTCTCATTGCAGCAATGATTGAGGTCCCTGTACCGAGGAAAGGATCCAGTACCCAATCACCTTCGTCAGATAGAGCAAGTACAAGCCGTTCGATCAGCTCAACCGGAAACTGACAAGGGTGATCAGTCTTTTCAACATGGTTGTTCTTTACATTGGGAATAACCCAAAGGTCTCCGGGGTTTTTCCCGAGCGGGTTACACGAGTACTGACCTGCTTTGGGACCCTTGAAGTACTTCTTCCCTGGGTATTTTTGTGGAATGCGGACTGAATCAAGATTGAATTTGTACCCGTCGGACTTCGTGAACCAGACAATCGTTTCATAACGGCCAGAGAAACGTCTGCTGCAATGAAGGCCATGTTCAAAATGCCAGATGATTCGATTCCGCATTATCAATCCTTGTTTGGAGAAGATCGGGTACAGAACTGTATCAAGTGGGATGATCGAACCGTTGTCAACGAAGTTGCCAACCTGCCAGCAGATGCTTCCGGTCTCAGTGAGCTTCCGTGCGCAGGCTTCAATCACCCGATCCTGTTGCTCCAAGTATTTATCAAGATGGAGCTTCTTCTCATACTCCTTGCCTATGTTGTAGGGCGGAGAGGTTACAATGAGCTGAATTGAGTTGTCAGGTATCGATTCAAGCAGTTCTATGCAATCACCTGGATAAACGACAATTGATTCGGTTTCGGCAAATGTATCCGAAACTTTGCCTTCTCGACCGAAAAGCGACTGTCTTCTTTCTTGCATGACTAAAGTCATCTCTCGATTCTTTGTAGTTGTACTTATGGACAACAACAATAAGCACATCCATTGCTCTCATTGAATGCTCCCTATGAATACGCTCTGATTCGGGTACTGACAATCCCTCTTGACACTCGAAATGTATCATTGTATTATTCGTTTCGGTAAATGCTGATGATACGATACGAACGGAGAAGGCAATGACACCAAGGCAAAAGCAGACTCGATACCATGACCAGAAGTTCGGGGAGTACATACGCAAGCTTCGGCTTGAGAGGTTCCCTTATCATAGTGGTCGAATCTTTGCCAAAGAGGTCGGAATGACCGGTCCTTACCTCTCAAACATCGAACGTGGTGTCGTTCCTCCCCCATCTCCGGACAAAGTCATTGCAATTGCTGATAAGCTTGGTGTTGATCGCCAGGAGTTGCTCAGCATGGCAGGGCACGCAGACCCAGAGTTCCTGCACGCCTTCAGAGATGCTCCGAAGAAAATGTGGCAGGCAGCGCAGTTCTTCAACAACCTGCTTAAGGGTGCTGAAATAGACCTGTCCTTCCAGGAGTTCGTCGAGCTTTTCGTGGGAATGTCAATTCAGAAGGCACGGATGCTGAACAATCTGGAAAGTGCCCAACTGATGTTGGAAGTCATTAAATACTCACAGGACAGTGCCTCTCTCCCTGATGAACTCAGAACTGCCATGGATAAGGGCAGATCCTTTATAGCCTTGAACTTTCCAAAGGCAGAAACGGACGCAGACAAGGAAGCTGACAGTCGAGGCCCTCGTAGCAAAAGGGCTCCAAGGACAAAATGAACAAGCCTCATCCAACCACTTCAGGCAAGCAATCGCAGGAGGCCATTACTGCGTTGTTTGATGTGGTGTCGGACGGGCTGAAACATGGTTTCTTCGATTTCAGAATCACATGCGAGATTGTTGAAGGACAGAAGCGTGCCCTGACAATCAACGCAGGAAAAACATACCGGTACACCATTCCGAAAGAGCAGATTGCCGGGATACAAGCAAGTCGACTCCTGGGACTGGAGCGACGAGATGAAGACTAACTTCCACGCTCGTCTATTGGTGGGATTCCGAAGCGAGTATGCATCCGGGAGAAAACCGCCATGTGTACGGCAGAAGAGCAATTCCTGATGAAAACTCTGGAGTTCTGGCAGAAGCGAACCGAGCGAAAGCTGACCTTGGAGGATGCGAGAGAGATAATCGAGAACGCCTGTTCGTTCTTCGAGACTCTCGCCTCCACAAGCGAAACAACTGATGCTACTCTTGGCAGGGATGTGGCGTCATGAGAACATGCAGCGAACTCACCAACAAAAATGCAAGGGCAATCCTGCTAAGGTTTCGGGAACTGCACCAGAGCATGTACGAGGAAGAGAATACCGAAGTGCCCGAATGCGTTTTGGCGACTTACGTGGCCAACATGCTCCCTATGGCCAACGTCTGGCTTCTAGTAGTCGGACCTCCTTCCAGCGGAAAGACAACCGCCCTGGAGCTTCTTTCGGGTCTGCCCCAAGTTGTGAATTGCGGCTCCATGACTGCTGCTTCACTTTTATCTGGTTCTCCTAACCGTGAGAAGACAGCCAAATCCACGGGAGGAGTGCTCCGCGAGATTGGAGAAAGAGGTGTTCTGGTCTTGAAAGACTTCTCCTCCATTCTCTGCTTGAGAAACGAAAAGCAACAAGAGGTGATAACGGCTTTCCGTGAAATCTATGACGGAAGGTGGACCCGCTCATTCGGTTCTGATGGGGGAAAGACAGAGACCTGGACAGGCAAGGTTGGGGTAATTGGGGCTGTAACGGAAGCCATTGACCAGAAAGCGCAGCAAATGGCTATCATGGGTGAACGATTCTTGTACTACCGAATGCCGGTTAGCAGGAATCAGTCAGTGCGAATAGCGAGACGAGCTCTGGAGGGAGAGGCAACCAGGAAAAAAAGCCTTGTAGAGCTAAACAAACTGGTTAAAGCAATGCTTGGATTAGTGGCTATCCCAGATGACCCCATCGAGCTTCCCCAGGATGTGAACGCAATGCTAATCAGCCTAGCCTGCTTCGTTGCCAGAAGCAGGACGGGAATAGATAGGAACAGCTACAGCAGGGAAATCGAGTCCGTGCCTAATCCAGAGGAACCTGCAAGGATAGTTCAGCAGCTAAAAACACTCTTCTGTGCTCTTCTTTTAACTGGAAACACACCGGAGGAAGCGTGGCAGAAGGTCAGGAAGGTTGGGCTGTCATCCATCCAAGATCTGCGATTGAAGGCAATGCTAACTCTCAGGGACACAGAACTACATATGGTGACTAGCAGTATCGCAACCGAATGCAATTCCCCGACAACCACCACTCGAAGAGCCTTGGAAGACTTATTCTATCTTGGAGTTGTCAATCGGCTTTCAAATGGTCCAAACTCGGAAGCCTGGCAGTTGCCTGCATCAGTGAAGGATGAACTGGACGGAATCTACGGAGAGTTGTCCGATGAGGAAATCCCAATCCAGATGGCTGACCTTCTTGGCGCGGATGACTCACCCGGTTTCCCACATTCATCCATCTCTATTAGTTCCGCACACAAAGAGGGTCGAATACGGGTGAGCCCTGTTAATGGAGATAAGTCAGAGCTTGCCAGGATAGTGATGATCGGAAATGAGAACGACGGAAAGGAACTGGCATAGAAAGTATGATCGGGAAACCGTGCCAGAAGATTGAAGCAGAAGCATGCATGAGTATCTGCTTTGAAAACTCACCGGACGTGTCGATGCCGTGGGAAGCCCCGCTCGACGTGGCACGCCGGCGTGTCAACACACTATGGCACGGCATGTCAGTGCATGGTGGACGTGTTACCGCCGCCGTGTCGAAACGCTTGGTGCGTGTGTGTGCGTGGTACACCTCTCCATACCGGATGTGTTGATGACATGCGAGGTTGCGCAGGACGTGGCACGCCAGCGTGTCAACACACTACGGCGCGGCATGTCAGTGCATGGTGGACGTGTTACCGCCGCCGTGTCGAAACGCTTGGAGAATGCACGACACTATACGTACACGTGTGAAACACGCATTCGTGCTTACAGATATCTGGCGTCTAAACTCAGGATTCGTTGCGAGGACCTTGAAGGGGAAGTATTGAGGGAGGATTGTGCACCGTGCAAACACATATGATCATTCGTGCTCGTAAGGAGAAGAAGCAGTGAACCCACAGTACATACATGCAGTTCTCTATGTGCGGGTATCCTCCAGAGAACAGGAATTGGGCGGTTTCTCGATTGATGCCCAGGGAAGACTGCTTTCGGATTACGCCATTGAAAAAGGGATTTCAAGTTGCAGAAGTGTTCACAGATGTTGAAACAGCCAAGCGAGCAGGACGAACAAGTTTTGGTAAAATGGTGGCGTTTCTCCGGCAGCACAGAGAATGCCGGACTATACTGGTGGAGAAAACCGACAGACTGTACCGAAATCTTACAGACTATGTGATCCTGGACGAGTTCCCCGATCTTGAGATTCACTTCGTGAAGGAAAACTTTGTTCTCCGTCAGGACAGTCGCTCCTCTGAAAAGTTTGTTCATGGTATAAAGGTGCTGATGGCGAAGAACTACGTGGACAACCTCCGGGAAGAGACACAGAAGGGCATGATGGAAAAGGCCAGGCAGGGAATCTGGCCTTCTTTTGCCCCGATAGGCTACTTGAATGTCGTTCGTTCTGACGGGAAGAAAGCCATTGAGGTTGATCCGGTTCGAGGACCTCTGGTGGCAATGTTGTTCGAGAAGTACGCTGCCGGTGACATGTCACTCTCCGAAGTTGCGAGACTGGCCAGGGAATCAGGTCTTTCCCCCCGTGGCCGCTCCACTCTGTACGGGAAAGCCTCTATTCAGCAGATACTCCGGAATCCAATTTACCGCGGGGACGTGGTCTGGTCGGGAAAGACCTTCCAGGGCATTCACGAGCCCCTTGTGAGCCGTGAACTCTGGAATACGGCTCAGGATACGCTGGAGGGCCGCAGATTGCAGAGTGGCCGCAGAAGGAAGCACAACTACCCCTTTGCCCGTCTGATCGTCTGTGGCCATTGTGGAGGTCTTATGACCGGGCAAATGCACAGACGGCATATCTACTACCATTGTTCAGGGCACTTCGGGAAATGCCCGGAACCATATCTCAGGCAGGATAAGCTGGACTCAGCCTTCAGCGACGTTATGAGAGCTCTGGACATTGATTCCGATGTGCTTGAGTGGGTGAAAGAGGGAGTAGCCCTGAGAAGCCGCAAAAGGGACGAATACAGGCGTTCCGAACTGGCAAGGCTCCGGGGGGAACATGACAGATCGAAAAGGCTTTACATGGCCATGTATGAGGACAAGCTAGCGGGTCGGGTGCCCGATTGGATGTTCACTGAAAAAGCCGCAGAGTATCAAGCGTCCCTGGTGGACATTGAAGCAAGAATCAAACGCCTTGAAGCGGACGCACCGCCGGATTTGGCCAAAGCCGTTTCCATTTTTGAACATTCGCAAGAGATTGCACGGCAGTTCTCTACGCGCTCAGATGCTGAAAAGAACAAAGTGCTTCACGAGTTAGTTTTGAACGCCTTCTGGAAGCATGGCAACCTTGCTGTCAGATTCCATCAACCCTTTGACATGATTGCAGATGCATCAACGGCATGGGAAAAGAAAAAGGTCGTCGGGCTTTCCCCAAACGACCTTTTCTCGATCTGGTGCCCCTGACATGACTTGAACATGTGGCCTACGGTTTAGGAAACCGCCGCTCTATCCAACTGAGCTACAGGGGCACCGGACAGGGTGCAATTATGGCGAAACGGTTCCTTTTCGTCAAACTCGGCGGGGTTTTCTCCCGGTTCCTCTCGTTGTATCATGCGTTGGAAGGGAGGCGGGATGGACGCTGTGAAGAACGGGCTTGAGCTTGCGGAACGTCTGAGGCTGGCTTCAGGCGAGGACATCGTACACTGCGGATGGGGAATGCTGGGGGTCGGAAATGTATTCGTCGGGGTTACCCCAACCGCCCTGTTGCTGGAGTTCATTACGATCACCTACAAGTCGAAGGAGCTGCGGCGGATACCGTTCGAGGAGATGGAACTGCTTTTCGCAGCCAAAGGCGACGCCTCGACTCCGGGGTTTCTGAAACTCAACCTCCAGGGCGCCATGAGCCACGCCCTGACGGGCACCCTTCTTGTGAAGGTGCGGGGAGAGAAGCTTCTCAACATCCTCTTCAACAAGATGCCCCGCTTCGACAACAACGACGGCACTCCCTTCCTGATAGCCGAGTATGTCGGCTCCATCAACGAGTCGCTGGTCAGACCGCCCGAAAAGGCCGATGAGCGGAGCAGGTTCAGCATGAGCGGGTGTCTGACTCTGTTCGCTGTGCTGACCGGAGTGTTTTCCGTTGTTCTCGCACTGCTTCTTGGATACCAGAACGAGTGGGATGAAGGCTCGATGATCGCCGGCGGCGTCATGGGAGTGGTTTTGGCCGCGATCTTCGCTCCACTTGGCCATTTTTTAAAACGGATGATCACCGGCCGGGGATGATCACCCGGTAAGCTCGCAAGCCATGCCGTCGGCCCACAGCATCCCTTCGGGGGTGGGCGACACCGTCTCTCCGTTCCTTTTCAGGCGTCCGGCTTCGATGAGCCTGTTCACGGTCTTTTCCGGAAGGATGGCTGTCCTGACGCCCCTGGATGTCCTGAGACCCAGCATGATCTCTTCCCGGACTGCCTGTGCGGGCGTGATGAACTCGTTTCCACTCCTGGGAAGGTTTCCCCTGTTCACCTGTTCGATGTAGAGACCGGTGTCTGGTGTGTTCCAGTATCTCTCCGTTCCGGTGAATCCATGGGCGGAGGGGCCTGCCCCGTGGTAAGGCCTTCTCTCCCAGTACGCCTGGTTGTGTTTTGATTCCTGGCCGGGACGGGCGTAGTTGGACACCTCGTAGTGGTGAAACCCTGCTCCGGTCAGGGTGTCATGGGTCTTCATGAACATGTCTGCGCTCAGCGATTCGATTGCCCTGCTGCCCGCGTCGCCGATCCTGGTGCCCGGTTCCAGCGTCAGCTCGTAGCAGCTGATGTGATCCGTTTCGAGCTGGAGCGCCTTTTCGAGGTCGAAGCTCCAGTTCTCCATGTTCTGGCCGGGAAGACCGTAGATCAGGTCAATCGAAATGTTTTTGAAACCACCAGCCTTTGCCGATTCAACTGCTTCCTCCGCCTGCCGGGAGGTGTGCACCCTGCCAAGCCATCTAAGGTTGTCTTCGCTGAACGACTGGACTCCGATGCTTATGCGGTCGAAACCGGCCTTCCCCAGTTCAGCGTATCCCTCTTCCCCGAGTACGGCTGGATTGGTCTCGACGGCCGCCTCGATGCAGTGCGAAAGGTCAAGGCTCGCAAGCAGTTCACGCCAGAAGGCCGTTCCCATAAGCGTGGGGGTCCCCCCTCCCGCGTGGAGGGTTCGGATCCTTCCGGGTGAGAGAAGCCTGATCTCGTTTTTCAGGGCTTGCCGGAACTCCGGGCCGGGAAGCCCTGGCGAACTGGCAAAGCCGCAGTACCCGCATTTCGCAAGGCAGAACGGGATGTGGATGTAAAGGCCTATCCCCTCTGCCACCGGGGGTCCTCGAACCTTTGTATCTCCACGGTGTAGCCCGAAGGGTCCTTCACGAAGCAGTGGTAAATCCTGAATTCAGGGTTCATGGACGGTGATTTGACAACGGTATGGCCTGCGGTCTTCAGTTTCTCGAACCACAGGTCAACGTCATCGGTTACAAGGGTGATCATTACGGTGTCATTCGGATCGGGCTTCTCCGTTTCACAGAAGCCGATGAATCCGCCGGGTGAAACCCTGTAGATCCTGCACCGGCCCTGGTCGAGGGCCATGGGCAACTGCAGAAGACCGTTATAGAAGAGGTGTGTTTCTCGTATATCTCGTGTGTAGCAAAAGGTTACGATCGAGTCGAAACCCTTCATCGCCGTTCCAGCATGTCCCTGAGTTCAGTGTCCACAAATGCCCTGATCATGGCGGACACTTCCCGGTAAGGATTGATCTTCTCCCCGTCGGGAAGGCTTTCGGCCATGGCTGGCGGGTCGGGAAAACCCTTGTGGATGTTCTTCACCGATGCCGGGAGAAATGGACATGTCTCCTTCACGGCGTCGCACACCGTAACGACGATGTGGAAATCGCCCTGAAGGTCATCCATGGTCTTGCTGAAATGGCCGGATATGTCCACTCCGGCTTCCTTCATGGCCAATACCGCCAGGGGGTTCACACCCGCAGCCCTGAGGCCTGCGGAATGGAACTCGTGTTCACCTTTGATCAGATGTCTGGCCCAGCCCTCGGCCATCTGGCTGCGGCATGAGTTGGCGCCACACAGGAAAAGCACCCTCACTTCAGTCTCCCCTCTTCAGAACTGCGAGGAAGGCTTTCTGGGGGATCATGACCTTGCCCACCATCTTCATCCTCTTCTTGCCCTCCTTCTGCTTGTCCAGCAGCTTCCTCTTCCTGGTTATGTCGCCGCCGTAGCACTTGGCGGTCACATCCTTTCGCAGGGCACTGATGGTGGTCCTGGCGATGATGGTCCCACCTATTGCTCCCTGGATGGGGATCTTGAACTGCTGCTTCGGGATCTCTTCCTTCAGGTTCTCGCAGGCGCTCTTGGCCCAGCTTCCCGCACGGTTCCTGTGAACCAGCATGGAGAGGGCGTCGACCCTTTCGTGGTTCACCATGATGTCGACCTTCACCAGGTCGCTTTTCCTGTATTCACCGGGTTCGTAGTCGAATGAGCCGTACCCCTGGGTTATGGACTTGAGCTTGTCGTAGAAATCGTACACCACTTCCGAAAGGGGAAGCTCGGCCTTGATCTCGACCCTCTGCTTGCCCACGTACATGTTGGTGTAGTTTTCCGCCCTGCGGTCGAGAAGGAGGTTGGTCACAGGGCCTATGTATCTGTCCGGCATGATTATGGATGCCTTGATGTATGGCTCTTCGGTCGACATTATCTGGGATGGGTCGGGGTAAAGCAGCGGGTTGTCAAGGAAGATGACCGAGCCGTTGCTAAGGGTGATCCTGCAGAGAACGGTGGGTGCCGTAAGCACCAGGCTCAGGTCGAACTCGCGCTCGAGCCTCTCCTGAACGACTTCGAGGTGCAGAAGACCGAGAAAGCCGCACCTGAAACCAAAACCCAGGCCTGTTGAGCTGACCTTCTCGAAGGTGAGGCTGGCGTCGTTGAGCTTCAGCCTTTCGATGGCCGAGGCAAGGTCGTCGTAGTCCTCGGTGGTCACCGGAAAGATCGAACTGAAGACCACAGGTTTCGCTTCCTCGTAACCCGGAAGGGATTCGGTGGCGGGGTTGAGAGCGCTGGTCACGGTGTCGCCGCTTCTGACCTCGCTGACACTTTTGATGCCCGCGATGAGGTATCCCACTTCACCGGCCTCAAGGCTCTTCCTGGGTTCCCTGCCTATCCGGAGGTAACCTATCTCCTCGAGCCGGTAGTCGGACCCTGGTGCCATCAGCCTGATCTCGTCGCGTGCCTGAATGGAACCCTCCACGACCCTGAAGAAAACAACGACGCCCCGGTACGGGTCGAAGACCGAATCGAACACCCTGGCCCTCAGAACCCCACTTGAATCGCCCGAGGGGGGAGGGATCTTCCCGATTATCGTCTCGAGGAGTTCCGCCACGTTCTGCCCGGTCTTGGCGCTTACCATCACCGCATCGTCGGGGTCTAGCCCGAGTTCGTTCTCTATCTCATCGAGGGTTTCTTCTATGGAGGCCGAGGGAAGGTCTATCTTGTTGATGACGGGTATGATGGTGAGGTTGTGCTCCATGGCCTTGAAGAGGTTGGCGACGGTCTGGGCTTCGACCCCCTGTGCGGCGTCGATTACAAGAAGGGCCCCCTCGCAGCTCGCCATGGCCCTTGAGACCTCGTAGCTGAAATCGACGTGACCGGGCGTGTCTATAAGGTTGAGAATGTAGCTCTCCCCCGCCCTGCTGGTGTAGTCCATGGTGACGGCGGTGCTTTTAATGGTAATGCCGCGCTCCCGCTCTATATCCATGGAGTCAAGCATCTGGTCGTGGAATTCCCTGTCGTTCACCGTGTGGGTCATCTGAAGGAGCCGGTCCGCCAGCGTTGACTTGCCGTGATCGATATGGGCGATTATGCAAAAGTTGCGAATTCTTTCCCGCACTGTTCCTCCCGGGGTGTCCGTGTAATATGTTCCTCCCGAACATACTCTTCAAACTCCAATGAAAGGGGAGAGCTATGCCCTTCTTCGGCAAGAGGAAAGAGGATTCCAACGAGAATCCTCTCCAGATAATCAACGACTGCGAGATAGGCGAAGGCACAAAGGTCTGGAACTTCGTGAACATGTACGGCTGCCGTCTGGGCCGTAACTGCATGGTGGGCTGCTTCTGCGAGATCCAGAAGGGCGTCGTGATCGGCGACCGCACAAGGGTTCAGAGCCACAGCTTCATCTGCGAACTCGTCACCATAGGGAGTGACTGCTTCGTGGGCCACGGCGTGATGTTCATAAACGATGTCTACCCCCCCCAGGCCGACCCCGGCATGTGGAAGAAGACAGTCGTGGAAGACGGCGTGAGCATCGGCTCGAACGCAACGATCCTTCCCGTCAGGATCGGGAAGGGTGCCGTGATAGGCGCCGGAGCGGTTGTAACAAGGGATGTTCCTGCAGGATCGGTTGTCGCGGGAAACCCGGCCCGCTTCCTCAGAAACAGGGATTAGCTCAGGGCCTCAGTACGGTAACCCTTGCCCTGCCGGCGTAGCCTCCCTTTCGGGCAACGGCCGTGTATAGCCCGACAGGCATCCCCGAGCAGTTCCAGCCGGTGGTGCCCGGGTTCTGAAGCGTGGCGCTGTAGACTAGCCTGCCGGCGATGTCGAACACGTTCAGGTCTACGGGACCCTCTGTAAAATCAACATCGAACAGCACCTGGCCACTGGTTGCGGGGTTTGCCCCGGCAAGGCTCACCCTGACCTGAACGGGTGGCGGCGGAGGGGGGGGCGAAGTCACCTGCAGAACGGAAAGGGCAGGGTCCATGAAAGCAGTGAACACCAGCAGGGACTGGAACGTCCTGTCATAACCCCCCGACGTCAGGGGAACCTGGATGTCGCGTGCGGTCGTCACCGCTTCACCCAGGGTTGGCAGGTGCTCCTGAAACACCAGCCTCACCATGTCGTTGCACATGTCCTCGCTGGGACCCAGCTCGGGCCAGTACCCCTCCCATCCCCAGCTCGTGTTCATGGCAGCCGCCACTGCACCACCGTCCGCATGGTGCAGAAGCATCTTGGCCAGACACGTTCCGGGGTGGGTAAAGTCGCCGGGATGGCATGCGATGCTGGTGTGTATTCCCGATCTGAAGCCGTTGAGAAACAGGCTCTGGTCAGCCACCTTGATCTGGCTGGCAAAGGTTGCCCAGTAGACGCCCCTGTTGTTCCCGTGACCGGCATGGTTGTTCCACCCGGCGCCTGCGGCCATGGGCTCGAAGAACGTGTCGGGGTAGTCGCCAACCCCGAACTCATAGGATCTTACTATCTCCCAGTCATCCGGGAAGCAGGAGGCCATCTCCTCGCACCCCTTCGCGCCGGTGTACCCGATGTCCGGAAACAGCATGCCGCCGTTGAGCACGGCTGTGGACGCCCAGTCTCCCGGGGGAGGGGCGGTGGTGTAGACTACGGTCTTGTCAATGAAGGCCTGGGCGCCGGAGTAGTCCGAAAAAAGAGCCCTGCCGAGAATGACTTCGGGGTAAAGGTCGGGATAGTCCTGGGGCTGGCCGGGAACGCCGTCGCCGTCACCGTCCCAGTCGCCATCGAGACAGGCGTAGTAGAGATCGACGGGAGCTTTCTCCCTCAGGCCCTCGCACTCCACAAGGAACTCCTCGGCTGGCACTATCGAAGCATCGCCCGCCAGAAGCACGAACAGGGTGCCCTCGTTCTCGTAGTGCCACCGGACGCACTCCCGCACTCCCCCGAACCCCATGACTACCCAACTCATCCCCACGGCTTTCGCCGTGAGCCCCCGCTCGTCCTGGAGATCGAGAAGGGGCTGCACAACCGGCAGGTAACTGTCGCCCGTAATAATCAGGTAATCGGTGATACCGTGACCTCCCACGGGCATTGGGAGCGGATCGGCCCCGGTGATGGCGCTGATTCGCCTTTGAGCGGTTGCTGCCTGAAGGGAAGAGAGTGGCCTTCCGGGAGGCTCAGGAGTGTGTTCAAGGGTGACAGTGATCTGCCCGGCCATCTCGAGGGTGCCGTTTGCCGGGCTGTACCTCCAGGGGCTCACGAGGGCCGTGACAATGGTCACTCCCATCAGACTTCCCGTGCTGACCGCAGCGAGGGGGTCCGAGGGATAATCAAGCGCGGACATGTAAACCGATGGATCGGGTCTCACGGTCCGCGGAAGGTCTGAGCCAATGGGTCTGAGGTTCGATGCCGGCTCGACAGGCATCGGAAGCCGAACCGGCTCGAATCCGGCAAGGCTCACCGACACGTCGCCCGGCTCGCCGTACAGCGCCATCACCACCGGCACAAGGGGAAGGAGGGGATGACCGGGAAGTGAAGCCCTCCGGGCATTCTCGAGGGTAACGGTGGAATAGCCCGGATCACTGGACAGTGTGACGAACGGCTCACCGGGGTTCACGGTTCGAATCAGTGACGCGCCGCATAGCAGAAGCAGAATACCCATTTCCCCTTCCCTTCCATCATCTGGAATATTCCACTTTCGCCGGGCTGTTCCAACCGAGGTTGACAGAAGCCTGCCCGGGAGTACTTTTACCCTTTCGGGAAATCAACGCGGGAGGTCGTTCTTGAGGTCAATGGTATTCAGGGTGGTGCCCCGTCTGCCTGAAAGGCTCGAATCTCTCAGAAGAATAGCCGGGAACGCCTGGTGGACGTGGAACCGCAACGCGGTAAGCCTGTTCCGTTCCGTTGACCAGGAACTCTGGGAGTCGTGCGGTCACAACCCCATTCTTCTTCTGGGCAGGGCAAGCCAGTCCAGGATGGCCGAACTTGCCGAAGACACGGTGTTTCTATCCCGGATGGACGAGGTCGAGAGTGAACTCGAGAATTACATGTCCCGGGGTACCTGGTTCGAGAGGGCGCATGAAGGCGTTTTAAGTGGCGCCGATGTGGTTGCGTACTTCTCCGCTGAGTTCGGGCTTCACGAGAGCCTTCCGATTTACTCCGGCGGCCTTGGCGTTCTGGCGGGAGACACCATCAAGTCCGCAAGTGACCTTGGTATTCCATTCGTTGGCATAACTCTTCTCTACAGGCTGGGATACTTCAGCCAGTACCTGAACAGCGACGGCTGGCAACAGGAGAGCTACCCCGTAAACGACTATTCCAACATGCCGGTTGAACGGGTAAGGAACCTGAACAATGAACCGGTGGTCATATCGGTTCCTATGGCGGACCGCACCGTGAGCGCAGCGGTCTGGCGGCTCCCCGTGGGAAAGGCATCGCTTCTGCTTCTCGACACGAACCTTCCCGACAACCCCGCGGAAGACAGGATGATCACCGACCAGCTCTACGGCGGAGACAAGGAGATGCGGATCCGCCAGGAGATCCTTCTGGGTATCGGCGGGATAAAGGCGCTTCGGGCAGTGGGGCTGAACCCGGCGGTGCGGCACATCAACGAGGGCCACTCGGCTTTCATGGTCATGGAGATGCTCGCGGAAGAGATATCACGCGGACTTGCGTTCGCCGAGGCGGTCGAAGCGGTCAGGGCAGGCAACATATTCACGACCCATACGCCGGTTCCCGCCGGAAACGAGGAATTCGAACCCGGGCTGGTCCTTCGGTACATGAAGCCGTACATGAACAGCATCGGCATCAAGGAAGCCGATTTTCTGGAACTGGGAAGGCATCCACAGGGAACCAGCTTTTCAATGACGGTTTTCGCGCTCAACTTCTCACACGGGGCGAACGGCGTGAGCGAGCTTCACGGGAGGGTATCCCGGAACATATGGAAGGGCGTATGGCCCAACCTTCCACACGAGGACATCCCCATAGGGCACGTCACCAACGGAGTTCACGAGAACTCGTGGGTAAGCGGGGAGATGAGGCGCCTGCTGGACAGGTATGTGGGAGACACGGGCGCCAGGAACCCGCTGGGCGAGAAATTCTGGCGTCACATAGACAGGATCCCCGACTCGGAGCTGTGGCGTGCCCATGAACGTCTTCGGGAGCGCATGGTCGCTCACGCCCGGCAACACTGGACACGGCAGCTTGCCACCATGGGGCTCACCCTGCCCGCCTTCGCCGAAAAGCCCGTTCTCAACCCCGAAGTCCTCACCATAGGGTTCGCCAGGCGCTTCGCCACTTACAAGCGGGCGGCGCTCCTGCTTCAGGATGAACCAAGGCTTCTGAAGCTCCTGACCGATCCTGAACGCCCGATACAGATAATCTTCAGCGGGAAGGCCCACCCCCATGACCAGGGGGGCAAAGACCTCATAAGAAGGATCTTCCACACCTGCATGAAGCGCGAGTTCTACGGCAGGATGGTCTACCTCGACGACTACTCCATGAACCTCGCAAGAACCATGGTTCAGGGCGTTGACGTCTGGCTGAACACACCAGGCATGAACATGGAGGCCAGCGGGACCAGCGGCATGAAGGCGTGCATGAACGGCGTTCTGCACTGCAGCATCCCCGACGGCTGGTGGCACGAAGGTTACAGAAGGGACGCGGGCTGGTCGATCGGAATGGGCGAGCTGTACGACGACACCGCACAGCAGGACGCCGTGGAAGCCAAGACCCTTTTCGACCTCATCGAGAACAGTGTGATACCCGCATTCTACAACACGGGCACCGACAGCATCCCCAGGTCCTGGACCGCCATGATGAAGAAAACGATGAAGGGCGTACTGGCCAGGTTCAACACGAACAGGATGCTCACGGAATACCTCGAGGGTTTCTACCTGCCTGCGTTGTCCCACTCCCGGGCGCTCTCCGCGGACGACTCGCGGGGATGCAGAGCGCTTGCCGCATGGAAATGCCAGGTCAGATCCGCATGGAAGGACATAACCATCAGTGATGTCACCGCCGACGCCGGCGCGGACACCTTCACCGTTGGCGACTGCATACCTGTCACTGTGTCGGTGTTCACGGGCGGCCTTTCCCCCGATGACCTGGCCGTCGAGATCCAGCACGGAAACGCCGGCGGGGACGGCTTCATAACTGACCGAAGCACAACGCGCCTCTCACCATCCGGTGGCGGAGACGGGCATTCCATTTACGTCGGGGAGCTTCCGTGCAGGGATTCGGGCAGGTTCGGCTTCACTGTGAGGGTGCTTCCCTCGCATCCGGTCTACGGCAGGATCATCGAACCCGGTCTTGTGAAATGGTGGGAGTAAGGGGAAGCCGGGCGATCCCGCCTGTGGCGGGTGAGGCTTCAGTGCAAGGCTTCCTGCCTTTGTCTTCCGTACTCCCTGATCGCTGAGCTTGCAGACCTCACGGCTTCGATGAACTCGTCCGAAACGCTCTGCTTTTTCAGCAACCCTCCGGAGACCTTTCCAATGTAGTCCTTCAGCACCTGGATGTCTTCGGTCCTGCCGTGGTGTACCAGAAGCACAAGCCCCTCCTCCGCCAGCTCGGCGTTGTCGAAGGGGTACCCCGATGCGTTGCTGAACGCCGAACGGATGTGCCTGAGCACCCTGTCGTCGTCGGACGTCTTCCTGAAGAAACTCATGATCACAGGTCTGGCCGAGGCGTGAGTGTGCCAGAGCCTGAGCGTCGTTGGGATAAGGTCACGGTCGGGCTCTTCCATGCCGGCAAGCACTTCGAGGGAAGCCTTTATGACGTCTCGGGAGGGGTCGCCTATCATCTCACGGGCAGCGGCGCCTGCCCTTGCCCGGTCAACCCTGAACAGCGCGCTGAGCGAGAGCCTTCTCACCCTGTCATCGGGGTCGTCGCACAGCCTTTCGAGAAGGTCGCCGCTGTCACGGTGGCCAAGGTCACCCAAAAGGCCAACGAGGTTCCGCATCATGTAGAAGTCGGGGTTCTGAAGGCGACCTGTCTCCTGGTCCCTGAAGTTGGCGCTGCCCGCAAGGATCTCTTCGACCCTGGCGTGCATCTGGGTTCTGAATCCCATGCCGTAAAGCTTCAGTACCGAGTAAGCCCGGGCCCTGTGTTCACGGTGCCTTTCAAGGAAAGTGTCCATCAGTCTGCCAGCCAGGTTCCGAAACGAGAACTCGGCTACAATGCGCTCAGCGGCATTCCTGGGGATCGTGTCTGAACTCATGAGCGCTTCGGCCAGGATCTCGGCCGCGTCTGGTGAGTCCATCCTGCGGTGGGCCTCGGCCAGCCCCCTTCGCACGGCGCTGGCAAGGGCCGGTGTGCCGGGGACCATTGTCCTGAGTTTCCTGAGGTGTTCCACGACGCCCGCAGCCGATGTCAGACGGTTCATGGCCATGAGCCGTTCGCAGATGGATCCCAGAAGCACCGCCGACATGTAGAGACCGTCGGGGAATGAGGTTCTCAGCATCCACTCCGACACGGTCTCCGATACCTGCAGCACTGTGTTGATCTTTCCTCTCTCCGCGCCGGTTCCCACAAGATCGGCCAACTTCTCGAGAGCGGAAAGCCGTTTCTCCTCGCCCGGGGCCTCGAGGTCCTCAAGGCAGCGGTCGATGATCTTGCGAAGGGCACTCCAGGCGATCGAGCGCTGTATCTCCCGGCTGGTCAGTATGCCGTCCTCGAGGATCGTGGGGTCGAGCGACGCCACGAAGTCGGCCAGCATCGAACGGTACTTCCCGGTACCGCCGGCGGATTCGTCGAGGATCTTCTGGAATGCCTGTCCCAGCTGC
>Ga0351892_10160_pt1 | contig 26794 bp, 22 predicted proteins | sample TotcelFGM3001K14_FD_206763 | JGI IMG/M metagenome (GOLD analysis project Ga0351892, IMG submission 206763) | Enriched cells from coal bed in the Powder River Basin, Montana, United States - Total cells FGM rep3 HSBNCT.FGM.300.1.K14 ... | reverse complement strand
TTGACACAACCGTAAATCTAAGCAACTTAAGGGATAATGTGAAAAATCTCACATATACAGTTGAAGAGGCAGAAATTACACTGCAGCAGTCTAAATATGAACCTCCAACAACGATACGTCAGGCAGAACTCTCTCTCGATAAAGCAAAGCGGTCACTGGAACAGTCTCAAAGAAGCTATAGCTTAAAGGTAGAACAGGCAAAATCAGATATAAGATCCTTAAAAGCCAGCCTTGTAGATCAGCGTATAAAAGTAAGTGACCTTCAGGAGGTCTTGTCAAATTTCGTTATTAAAGCACCATCGGCAGGGATGATTATCTATAAAAGGGACAGAGGAGGGTCAAAAAGAAAAATTGGTTCTTCAATAAATCCGTGGGATAATGTAGTTGCCACACTTCCAGATATGACCTCTATGATATCTAAGACCTATGTTAACGAAATTGATGTAAGCAAAGTTAAACTGGACCAAAAAGTTGAGATAATAGTAGATGCATTTCCCGATAAATCCTATTCCGGAATTGTAAGAAGTGTTGCTAACATTGGTGAGCAATTACCAAATGCCGATGCTAAAGTATTTGAGGTAAACATAGAGGTAGAGGGATCCGATCCGATTTTAAGACCGTCAATGACAACTGGTAACAAGATAATTACCAAAACTATTCCAGATGTTATCTATATTCCTATGGAGTGTGTTCAGGCCGGGACAGACAGTATCCCGTTTGTTTATATGAAAAACAGGAAAAAACAGATTGTAGTTTTAGGAGACTCTAATGAGAACGATGTCATTATCGAACATGGCCTTAATGCAGGAGAAAAGATTTATCTAAGCATTCCTGAAGATGCCGAAAGGTTTAATTTAGTTGGGCAGGAGTTGATATCTGTAATAAAGGATAAGATAAAAGCATTAAAGGAGGAGGAGAAGCGTATTAGGATGGAGGCAGAAAAAGCCAAAGTAAAAAGAGGAGGAACAATGAACATTACGCCAGAAATGATGAATCAATTCCAAAACAACAGAAACAGACAGCCAAGAGGAGAGGTTAATACCAGAGACACCTCCTCTGCCAGACCTAGAAGAAACTTACAGCAAAGTCCTCAAAACAGAAATTAAAATGTTTAAATTTATATACAGGTACTTTCATGATATTGAAATTGCTATAGAATCGCTAGTTTCCAATAAACTAAAGTCGGTTCTGACGGCTCTTGGTATTATATTCGGTGTTGCAGCAGTAATAGCTATGCTTGCCATTGGAAAGGGGGCAAAGCAGGAGATTATGGAGCAGATGAAAATGGTTGGAGTCAACAATATTATTATTAATCCGATAATTGCAGACAAATCCTCTTCAAGCGAAGAGGGAGAAAAACAGCAGAAGAAATTCTCACGAGGATTGAATATGCTCGACGTAGATGCCATAAAGGAGACACTCCCATCGGTTAAGAGAATTAGCCCCGAAATATCATTCACGTCAAACGCAATGCTCAATGGCGTAAAATATAGCGCCAAACTAGTCGGGGTATCAAATGACTATTTTTATTTATATAATCTTCCTTTGGTGGAGGGAGCTTTTTTTAATGAGTATCAGGAGAAGAATGGCATACAAGTCTGTATTATAGGTGCTAACATACGGGCGAAATTCTTTAGTAAAATCAATCCACTCAACCAGTATATAAAATTTAACGGTATCTGGCTTAAGGTAATAGGCGTACTCCAGAAAACAAATGTCACCCTCACCGGATTTGAGGAGAAGGGTGTGAACGTCTACAACGACAACATCTATATTCCAGTTCAGACATTGTTGTTAAGATATCAGAACAGAGCGCTCCTTAATACAAAAATGGTTTCGGAGGTAAGCACGGTAAGTTTTTTCGGAGGTGGTGGTATGGGACGAATTGTTATAAACACTTCCGATGCAACAAGCAACACCGTAACAAATTACAATCAGCTGGACAGAATAGTGGTGCAGGTAAATGAGACAGAACAGCTTGCCACAACTACCGAAGTTTTGAGCCGGATGTTGACAAGGCGCCATACAGGAGTGAAGGATTTTGAGATAACCGTGCCTGAATTACTGCTCAAGCAACAACAACGGACAAAGGACGTTTTCAATATTGTTTTAGGAGCGATAGCAAGTATCTCTCTTATTGTTGGAGGTATCGGAATTATGAACATAATGTTCGCCTCTGTTATGGAAAGGATTAAGGAGATAGGTACAAGAATGGCTCTTGGAGCGAAGAAAATGGACATTGTAGTACAATTTCTTGCAGAAGCGGTTCTTATTAGTGTCAGCGGAGGTTTTATAGGAGTGTTTATTGGGGTTATAATGGCTAAGCTGATTGAACAGGTGGCGGGAATAATGACTATAGTATCGTTTTTTTCTGTTTTTATTGCTTTCGGAGTCTCTGTGAGCATAGGAATAATATTTGGCTATTCACCGGCAAAGAGAGCGTCAGAAAGAGACCCGATTGAATCATTGAGATATGAATAAATTATTAAAAATGAATAAATTACTTTTATTTTCGATAGTAACATTGCTTCTCTTCTCCACAAAGAAAATCAATGCTCAGGAGGTTATAAAACTCACTTTCCAGGAGGTTATAAAACTCTCCGAAGAACAATCACCTAATGCACTTATGGCCAAGCACACATACCGCGCGAGTTACTGGAACTACAGGACATTTGTTGCACAGTACAGACCCTCTCTCACGCTTACCGGAACAACGCCCGACTATAGTACTGCCTATGATAAAGTATGGAATTCTCAATTTGAAAGGTGGGATTATAAAGCAACAAATATAATAAGCAACTATTCATCACTCGTCCTTTCTCAAAACATCGGTTTTACAGGCGGTTCAATATCTCTCTCTTCCGATCTTACACTATATAACGATATTGAGAACAATTCACACAGGTTTATATCCTCTCCAATAAATATAGGCTTAACACAACCTTTGTTTCGATACAATGCCCTTAAGTGGCAAAAGAAGATAGAACCCCTACGGTATCAAGCTGCAAAAAAAACCTTCATTACAAGCATAGAATCTGTGCATCAACAAGCCGTTTCTTTTTTTTTCTCGCTTGCACTTGCACAGATCAATAAGCAGATTGCCGATATAAACTATTCTAATGCAGATACTCTCTGGAGGATATCCAAGGGACGATATGAACTTGGAACAATTGCAGAAGATGAGCTATTACAGATGCAGCTATCGTGGCTCAATGCTGAGACATCAAGAAAAGAGGCAGAAATAAATCTCAGGGACAGGGAGATAAGAATGAGGTCTTTTTTAGGATTTAATGAAAATGTCCGGTTGGAACTTACACTCCCTACAGAGATTCCATCCTTGCAGGTTAGTATCCAGGAGGTCTTTGATCTTGCAATGACAAATAACCCGGAGATACTAACCCAGCAACTTAAGTTACTAGCAGCCCAAAGCAATGTGGCACAAGCAAAAGCAGAAAGTGGATTTAATGCGAACCTTATTGCTTCATTTGGATTACGCGATCAGGACCCCAATTTTAGACTTGCCTATTCTGATCCGAATCAACAACAGAGAATAAGAATAGGTTTTTCTTTTCCGATTCTGGACTGGGGCCTTGGCAAGGGTAAATATAAAATGGCCAAATCTAGTCTGGAACTTGCACAGGTTCAGTCACAACAGACGATTGCCGACTTCCAGCAAAATCTTTATCTTGATGTAGAGAAGTTCAATCTCCAGGCAGCTCAGGTAGGAATTGCCGCAAAATCCGATACTGTAGCTCAAAAAATGTTTGAAGTAACAAAACAGAGGTTTCTTATCGGGAAAATTTCAGTGCTTGAACTTAATAACGCGGATTCAAAAAAAGACCAGAATAAGCGGGCATATGTCCAATCACTACAGAACTACTGGAACTTTTTCTATAATCTCCGTAGCCTTACTTTATACGATTTTGTCAACAAGAGACCACTCGAAACAGATTATGACAATCTGATCAAATAATATTTTTCCACACCGGATATGTCAATTTTTCGCTCAATCCGTATTCAATGGATACAAGTATTGAATCTATGAAAACCAACAATTCATAGAGTTCTTTATGAGGTGTCCCCCACTAGGTTAAATCCCGGCGGGAGATAATGCTACGGTTGATTCTTCAGGAAATCTCCGTCAATAATTAAAAGCTTTACTCCGTTTTCGGTAGTGGAGCGATGCGAACTCAAATCATCTGTTACAATGTAGGTCATCCCTTTAGTCAGTAAAGAGCTCTCTCCTGTTTGGAGTTCGCTTACAAACTCGCCATCCAGACAATGTACAATATGCCCTTTGGTACACCAGTGGTCGGCAACATATCCTTTTGAATACTCAACCACTCTTACACGTAAATCACCAAACTGCTTAGTTTGCCACCAGGCTGTTCCGGTTTCTCCCTTATGTTCGCTTCTGGGCACATTTGCCCAGTCAATAGTCTCAAATGGAATATTCATTTTGTAATAATTTAATGGTTTTATGGTGTAAATATGCAATTTTTATTGATAGAGCGCAGTATGATCCCTTATCAGATGCCAATATTAAATAAAATTAATTTATATTTATGTGATATAATTCTATTTCAAAAACCGTAAAAAGGTATCTGCTTTTAATCCAGCTGACAATCAAGAAAGTAAATTTAAATACAGGTATAATCACAGAGGAGATAGGATTGAAGAGATCGAATACTTTAATTAGAAATTAGACTATGAAAAAGCTTTTAACTACTCTTTTTGCTGTTACTATTCTGGTTATCCCCAAAGAATCTCATAGCCAAATTACCGCAAAATGTCCTGTTTATCAATTTGAGTATACTGCAATGCTTCCTGCCACTCCGGTCAAGAACCAGGCTGTGACGGGTACCTGCTGGTCGTTTGCGACAACCTCATTTTTTGAATCGGAGCTTTTAAGGATGGGAAAAGGTGAGTTTGACCTCTCGGAGATGCACACTGTGAGATACAACTATATTAATCGTGTGAAAGACAATTTCTTAAAAAATGGTAAGGGAAATCTTCAGGAGGGTAGTCTTTCAAATATGCTGTTTGATGTGGTAAATGAACACGGGATTGTTCCGGAGATGGTATATAATGGCATCAACTATAACTCTGCAACACATAATCACACACTTCTTAATGAGTATGTTAATGTGATGGCGCAGGTTCCGGTTAAGCACAAAGAGATTACTCCGGAATTTGACAAGCTTCTAAGCTCTCTGCTGGATATATATCTGGGGGTGGTGCCGGAAAAATTTATCTGCAAAGGAGAAGAGTATACTCCAAAGAGTTTCTATAAAAGCCTTGGACTAAACACGAATGACTATATCTTTCTTACAAGCTTCACCCATCACCCCTATTACAAAGAGTTTGTGCTGGAGATTCCGGACAACTGGAATGGTGGCAGATACTATAATCTGCCTTTGGATGAATTTATTCGGGTAATTGACAACTCCATTGAGAAGGGGTTCACCGTTTGCTGGGATGGTGATATGAGCGAGAAGAGCTATTCAGATAAAGCAGGATTGGCGATGATGCCAGCTCCTAACGAGCTCGCCACAGAGGAGGGGACAAAACTCTCCTTTAATAAAATTTACACAGAGGTAAAAACCGATGCTGCTTCACGACAGATGGGATTCGACTCCAAAGCCACCACCGATGACCACCTGATGCACCTTATAGGAAAGGCAAAAGATAAGAATGGTACAGTTTACTATGTAGTTAAGAACTCCTGGAAGCCCGAAATCAACCGCTTTGGCGGATATAACCACCTCTCCCTGGAGTACGTAAAGGCAAAAACCATCTCAATACTGGTGCATAAAGATGCTGTTCCTGCGAAGATTCTTGAAAAACTAAATAATTAGCTATTTTTCACCAAAAACCTCATCCAAAGATTTATAGCTGTCATACCCATCTATTTATATTAGGTTTTTCCAATGAAGAGTCAAAAAATAGCCGGAAACAAAAATGTCACAATAGCTGTCCATATTACATAAACCGGCAGATATCGGGAGATGACCTCGCCTACTGCGTCGATTTCTCTTTTTCGTGAAATCACTTTGTAGATTTGAATTGTAACGAGTACGAGGTTTACCAGGATTAACAGATTTGCACCAAGTACTGCTGCTCTGTTTGGAGTTATACCCCACTCCGAAATTCGGAATAAAATGGCAGATAGTGCTACTCCATTTACAATTATGGTTACTGCAGATAACAGGAAGAGAATCCAGTTCTGGAAATTAGTTTTAGGCTTTTCGGAGATATCTGCAGCAGAGAAAAATATCAAGGCCATTACTCCAATCAACAACACATTGAAGATGAGCAGAAACTCTCTGTTATTATATGGGTCTTTTCCGGAGAATATAATTGCCGCCAGATATACTACAAGCATCACCAATACCAGTGGACTGAAAATTTTGGCAATCAGCGGAGAGACCTTCCCTATCAACTGAGGGTTTGTTCGAATTAGGTATGTGCCTACAATAGGGGCTGCCACCAATCCGAAAATTCCGATATTTTGGAAGTAGAAATCTGCAATCTTCAAATCAATCAGCTCAAAAAGTGCTATAGTAATTGCAGATAACAGCCCACCCGAAATAAGAATCAGTGTTGTAATTACTGCAAGGTCTCCGCTATATTTTAAGTATCCGAGGCGCTTTTGAAGAGTGTTTTTTAACTCTCCCGTAAATGCAAACCCAAGCACTGACCACATAAGTAGAATAAGATGTATACAAGAGAGAATAAGGGTGTCATTTTCTATATTTGGGAGTGAGTTAATAAAAACGGCACTTAGAACAAAAAATGCGGCAATGAATGCCATTTTTGGTGCAGATAGTTGATTCTTCCAACCGAAATAGAGTGCCAATACCGGAAAAATTATGAATCCCATATTTCTTGGATAGAAGAACTCCTCATCCAGAGAAAAAATGAGGGGTAGTTTTGCAATTAAACCTGCAATTATTGATGCGAAAATAATAAACAGAATCTCTTTATGTTTGGTCAGCTCTTTTTTCATCATTTTTATTTTTATTATTTATTATTGGTATTTTTATTGCCCTTTTTAGTTCCATAATGTCCCGTCAAGACCAAGGACAGATCCTAACCAAATGGCAACCAGGTATGCAAATAGACTTATTACATTTGCAAGAATCTTTATCCAGAGTCCTTGATTTCTCATAAAGTCCATAAAGTAATAGAAGACTCCCCCCATTGCACCTGCTATTGGAACTACCAGTAGCGGTTTTACCATCCAGAATTTTGGCCAATCGGGATTTGGGTCATCTACTCCGGCTAAAAAAATAGTGATAAGTACCAAAGCTATTCCGGCCCCCTGAAGCATTCGCTTATATACCGATCCGGTATGAAATTGATTTGAATTAGTGTCGTTTGTTGTCATTGTTATAATTATTAAAGTTATTATATCGTATCAAAGTTCTTTGTTTTTCAAAGTAAAAACGCAAAAAAATAGGGTCTTCACTATAATGATCTATTTGATTTTATGTAGTTTTCCAATGCCTCAAGATGTGCGCTAAATGCACTCTTACCCTCATTGGTTATAAAGTATCTTGTATTTGGTTTCTTGCCGATAAATGATTTTTCTACACCAATAAATCCCTCTTTATCGAGAGCTTTAATGTGACTTGCAAGATTTCCGTCGGTAACTCCAAGATAATCCTTGAGAGAGATGAAATCTAACTTGTCATTCACTGCAAGTGCCGACATAATTCCCAGCCGGATCCTGCTTTCAAATGCTTTATGTAATTTGTTTATTGAGATTTTCACCTTTCGTATTTATAATACATATAGATTCCGTAAATAATGTGGGCAACCCCAAAACCTAGAGCCCACAGGAGTAATCCGTACTCAACAAAGAGTGATCCTGTAAGTCCTAAAAATATCTGTACATATCCCAAAATCTCCACCTCTTTAATTGTCAATCTGCTTGCATTAAAAAGAGCCAGCCCGTAAAATAGAAGTGAAAATGGGGCAATCAGTCCTGTAAGTCCGTTTATAATGAGCACAATTATTACAACTCCACCTGCAACCATAGGTACCGCCATATTTACCAATAATCTTTTTGAGGTTGAGTTCCATAGCTTCTCACCCCTCTTATCCGATTTTTTGTAAGTGAAATATAAAGCAGTTGTAAGAGCAAGAAATAACACCATTATTGCCAGTAAGATAATATTGATGTAAATTGCAGATACTCCATCTCTTCCCGAAAAATTAAAAATAATCTTATCCGGGTTGAAATCAAAAACTTTGTAGGCTATAACTGCACCTGCAAGTGCGTAGATTCCTGCAAGGATACCTGCCCAGCCAGATAGTGATAGGAATTTTGAAGATCGCTCCATCATAGAGCGAATCTCTGATATCTCTTTTATATAATCTTTGTCTTTCATTATAAAAGTACTTTTTTTTGCAAAGTAAAAACAAAAAAATCAATTACGCAATAGTTGCCAAAATATTACCTTTGTTTATTATGAAATTTAGCAGGAAATTTGGTGCAGGTTACGACTACTTTATGTATTTCATAGAGAAGTTCTACCTTAAATCGAGAAGGGCAAAACTTTTATCTTCTCTTTCGGGAAAGGTTCTGGAAATTGGGGTTGGAACAGGAGCCAACTTCGAGCACTACAGCAACGATATTGAACTAACAGGAATTGAACCATCGCCTTTTATGCTAATTCACGCATCCGGCAAAAGGGATATAATGCTCTTCCCCGATAGAATAACTCTTCATAATATTGGTTGCGGTTATCCGGAGATGGAAAACCTTATCTCTCCCGAATCACTGGATTATGTTGTTTGCACACTTGTGCTATGTACTATCCCGGATCCGGTAAAAGCAATCCATAATTTCGTTAAATGGCTAAAACCCGGGGGAGGCCTTATAATCCTTGAACATATTCGGGCACATAACCATATAGCTGCTAAATTTCAAGACTTTATAAACCCTGTGTGGGAAAAACTTGCAGAGGGTTGTCAGTTAAACAGAGCTACCGATTTAATCTTAAAAGAGTCCGGCTTGACTCTCGTCCGGGAGGAGCGGTTTAAAATTCTAATTCCATTTTACGAAGCCCAATATATAAAACCTCTCTGATATCTGACCTTTAGAAGTTAAAGAGCTTTGAAAAGTGCGATGTGTGAATATTACAACAATAATTCATTTCTGTATAACATAGTAAGGGGATAAAAAATGAACCTTTGTCCATCAATCAACTTGATTGGTTAATAAATAACAAGGAAATGAAAAAAACACTTTTAATTTTTGCAATGGTCGCCTTAACTACGGTAACCGTGTTTGGACAGAACAATACCGATTACAGGAGAAAGGTTTCTGTTGGCTTGAAGGGCGGTATAAATTTATCAAATGTATATGACTCAGAGGGTGAGCAATTCAACTCTGATGCTAAAATGGGTTTGGCTGGTGGTCTATTTGTCTCCATTCCATTGGGATCCCTTTTTGGAATCCAACCGGAAATTCTCTTTTCACAAAAAGGGTACCAAGGGTCAGGTTCAATTCTGGGAAGCAGTTACAGCTATAAGTACACTAGTAATTTTGTAGATGTACCTCTTTTGATAGCATTCAAGCCTGTATCGTTAATAACAATTCTTGCAGGCCCTCAATACTCTTTTCTGGTAAGTGACAAGTATGTTTTTAACAGTGCTGTTGTAAACATAGATCAGCAAAATGAGTTTGAAAACGATAACATCAGAAAAAACATTCTATGCTTTGTTGGCGGTGCAGATATCAATTTTAGTAAAATTGTAATTGGCGCCAGAGTAGGATGGGATATTCAGGATAATAAAGGCGACGGAACATCAGAGACACCTCGTTACAAAAATGTCTGGTATCAGGCAACAATAGGATTCAGATTCTAGCCCTTCATAAAATTGAATCCATAAACACCTTACTCGATTTTCGGGTAAGGTGTTTTTTTTTATTATAGACCGGAAAAAAGTGATAAGTTTGTACAAAAGAGTCTCACCCGAATTAATGATTTTTATGAGTAAAACACTTAAACTTACGCTGCCCTGGCAAATTCTGATAGGAATAACAGTTGGCTTTCTTTTTGGTATTTTTGGTCACCAATACACTCAATACACAAACTGGCTGGGGGAGATTTTTTTAAGAGCGTTACAGATGGTGGTGATTCCTCTGGTGTTTAGCGCGTTAATTATGGGAGTCTCCAGCATAGGAGAGAGTACAGATCTTGGACGAATTGCCGGAAAGACTTTCGCCTACTACATAATTACAACACTAATAGCGTGCATAGTAGGTTTACTGCTGGTAAATATTTTTCAACCAGGAGTGGGTGTAGATCTCAACCTTAAAGAGAGCGTTACAAATTTGGCAGCAACAGAGATCTCCTTTGTAGATCAGTTACTGGCAATCGTACCGAAAAATATTGTTAATGCAATGGCCCAGGGGCAGATGCTCCCTGTAATATTCTTTGCCATTTTGTTTGGATATTTCATAACTGTTACATCTCCAAAGTCTAAGACCATACTTACAGATTTCTTTAACGCTATGTATGAGGTTATGATTAAAATCACATTCCTTGTTATAAGATTTGCTCCGATTGGACTGTTTGGTGTGGTCTCCAAAATGGTTGGTACCCACGCCGGTAACACCGAGAGCCTGACAACTATGTTCGGAAGCCTTGGAGTATATGCTGCAATAGTAGCAGGAGGTTGCCTTTTACAGGGTCTTGGAGTTCTTCCGGCAATCTTTTTTTTCTTTACCCGCAAGAATCCGTTTAAGTTTATGCAACAAATGGGCACAGGACTTTTAACCACCTTATGGACAGCATCATCTGCAGCATCACTTCCTATTACAATTCCGGATATTCAAACCAAGAGTGGAGTCTCCCGCAAAATTGCAAGCTTCTGTCTTCCTCTGGGAAATACGGTCAATATGAACGGAACTGCTCTTTATGAGAGTGTAACAGCTATTTTTATAGCACAAGTATATGGTATAGATCTTACAGTCGGTCAGCAGATTGTAATTATATTAACCAGCCTTCTTGCCGCTATTGGCTCTGCGGGGATTCCGCTAGCAGGTCTGGTAATGCTTGCAGTAGTTCTCAATGCAGTTGGTCTACCGCTGGAGGGGATAGGGCTTGTACTTGTAGTTCAGCAGCCACTGGATATGATTCGCTCCTCAGTAAATGTATGGGGTGACCTCACCGGTGCCGCAATCGTTGCCAACAGCGAGGGTGAGAGACTTACAATCTGACGTTTAAATGGGTCCGCTTTTTATTTGACAGCTTTAGTATATTTTTCTCCATTAATAATCAGCGTCTTCCCCTCAAATCTGAATTCAAGTACAGCGTTTGTTCCCATTTTATTAGTCAACCAGATTCTTCCGTCTATCAAATCGTATGTATTGTAACCGCCACCATCCGGTATCACCTGGCCGGAAACATTCGTTGACTTGCTGTAACTCCAGTCGGCGTTGAAAACTACCTTATTGGTGACGTTGTAACTTTTGTGTTCGTTGGGGACATCTACCTTTTGGGAGTTAGTCCAGGTGCCAACAATTCCGGCTTTAATGTTTGATTTGTCTGTTGCCCTGTCATATTTCATAGCAGCATTGGCTCCTTTTGCCAATAGCAGTTCTGCCGATTTGGTGCGGCCAAAGCGTTGTGCCCAATATAAAGCAGTATGCCCTTCTTTATCTACAGTTTCAAGCTTAGCTCCTTTTTCAAGAAGAATCTCCAGCATCTCAGTATAGGTACTGTATTTATCACCCTGGGCATTAACGCCACTCGCAGCGTGCATCAAAGCCGTTTTACCCCATTTATCCTGCAAGTTTATATCGGCGCCTTTTTCAATCAATAATTTTGCAGCATCTGTAAAGCTACCTGTTACCGGCATTTTTAAAAGTGACAATTTTAAAAACCCGCCTTTCACTGCATACATCAAAGCGGTCTCTCCATTACTGTTTTGAAGATCGAGTTTAGCCCCTTTTTCTATCAATACTTTTGTTGGCTCAATTTTTTCTACAGCACCCATCAACGGAGTGACTCCGCCAACAACCGGGAAATCTACATTTGCACCCTTCTCCAAAAGCAGGTTTATTATTTTTTCGTTATCCTTAGTTTTTAAATTAGGTTTTCTGAAATTAGCGACAGCTTGATATAAAGGCGTATACATATTATCGGCATTTGCGTTTACATTTGCTCCACGGTCAATGAGCAACTGCACCATTTCAAACATAGAAGTTTCCATTAGCGGTGTCATTTTTTGCTGAGCGCTGTATGTTTCGGTTTTCGCACCTTCATCTATCAGATACTTGGCCATCTCCACCTGATTCCCAACCACTGCGTAGTGAAGCGCGCAACGTATAATCTCCTCCCTTATACCAAGGCTTGTGGCTCTGGCTAAAATTAACTTTGCAGATTCAATATTTCCGTTTTGAGCAGCAAAATCCAATGCATTTGGTGTAAAGTCATATTTTGGATTCTGTCTCAGTTTTATGTTTGCCCCTTTATCTATCAATAGCTTTACAACTTCCGAATTTATTGGAGCAGCAAGCATTAGGGCTGTTTGGCCGCTTAGATTTACTACATCCAATTTGGCTCCTTTGTCTATCAGCATTTTAGCAATATCGGTATTGTGAACACCTACCATTAGTGCATTATTGCCATACCAGTTCAAAAGTTCAATATTCGTTCCTCTCTCTATTAAAATTCTCGCTGATTCGGTGAAAGCATCCTCTTTTGTATGAGCAGCTGCAAGCATCAGGGCTGTATTCCCGTTATCCACCACCTTACCTTGCCAATCGGTCCAGGAGTCCTGCATATTAACTAATGCTCCTTTGTCCAGTAATAGCTTAACAAGTTCGGGAGAAGATACAGATGTCATCAATGCTGTAAAATGCCAGGAGCGTTCCGGCTGCAACATAATATTCCACGCATTAACCTTTATACCTTTGGCATTTATCAGTAATAACGCTAGTTCAAGGTCCTGATTTGCATTACCATTGTAATAATTCGGAAGTACGCTTCCCAACCAGGTCATCTCACCATCTTTGCGGTTAGGATCTACGGCACCGGAGGCTAAATCGGCTGTAGTTTTTTCAATAAAAGCTTTATGCTCAATCTCTTTTTTTTGCTCATACTTAGATTTTTTCTTATTCTGACCATCAAGAGTGTTGTAACTTCCCAACAAAACTATGGCAACTACAATAATAAAACTATAACCAACTGATCTTCTCATTTTTATTAAATTTTTTTAACTCATAAAGCTATGCTAATTTATTCGCATTTAAAAAAATATTAAATTTGTTTGAGGATGTAACATTCTCTGTGGTTTTCTCGTATTGTATTAAGAGAATAATTGCATTAGTTATGAAACCAGGTAAATTTTTGTTGCTTATAATTACTGGAACACTTTCTCTTTATAGTTGTAGTAAGGAGATTAAATTAGACCAGCTTAACCATTTCGACCAAAAGGTCCTGCTCCAATATGAATATATAAACTATGCCTGGGGGCGTCAGCACAGCGGCTGGTTTGCAGATTCTACTGGAAATATTTATACATACAACCTGCCCTCCGGCTGGAATTTTTGTGATGCCAACGAATCACTCACACAAGAGCAGATGGAGAGTAATCTTTCAAAATGCTTAGATTCTGGTCTTTACTACTCTCAAAACGATCTGTATTCTGCCAGCAAACTTTTTAAATCTGCACAGAAAGGCTTCGTAACAGACCCTGTTCACGAGATGTGCGATGCAGGGGCAAGAATCTATTCTTGTTTCATATACAACCCTACCGACAGGACATATAAAAAGGTGATGCTTAAAGAGACAGGCGATTGGAGGGTAGAGAATAGCAGTAGCGCTGCCAAAGATATCGTTAAGATAATGGAGTCTATTACCAACGAACTAATTGGACATAAAAAACTTTGAGAAGATTTTTCACTCTGCTTATCTCTCTTTTGATCTCTTCCGGGATTTTTTCCCGGGATTTGAATTCTGGTGACTCTACATATAAATACTTTCACGATTTTCAGCTGGGTGTTACTGTTGCATTCACCGAGATTGGCCCATTTCCTCTTGCCGAACTCTCTACATCTCACGGAATCTGTTTCACAAATCGCTTCTGGGCAGGAGTTGGCGTCTCCACAATCTATTTTATGACAGTTACACCCTATTTGATTGGGAGAGTTAATTTTATCGCAAAAGAGAAACCCTCAAAAAACACCCCCTGGTTTGCACTTAAAGCCGGTTATATGGTCTATTTTGATACCGGCGAAAGTGATTACAACAGTATTAATATTGAACCCCGTTTAGGACTTTCACACCTCAGACGAAACGGTAAAAGCTCCTGGTCTTTTTTTATATCTGCAAATGCTTTTCAAGGCAGAGTCTTCCCCAAAATGGGAGTTGGATTTGAGTTCTGAATACCGTAGTCATTAAAATTTGATATATTTGCTCTGACCAATATGGTTAATTATAGCAAAAGTGAACACGGGAGATTCAAAAAATTCGGAGCCTAATATTAGTGCTGCAATAAAAGCTGGAAGCGAAAGTGCATTCGAACTTTTATACAGGGCAGAGTACTCCAATCTTAAATATTTTCTCGCCAGATATTTGACAGACTATACTTTAATTGAGGATGTTGTACACGAATCCTTTCTTACATTATGGGATAGCAGAGATAAAATTAATACTGAGCAGAGTATAAAAGCTTTTCTATTTACCATAGCCAGAAACAGGGCAATAAATATTTTGCGTAAAAAGTCTTTCAGGCTCACAGACTCTCTGGATAAAACTGAAACTGCTTTTAAAATCCGGGCATTGAGCGATGAGCACCTAACCTCCCGAATAGATTTGCTTGATATGAAAAGAGTTATAGACAAGACCTACGAAATGCTACCTGTAAAAATAAAGGACTCATTTATTCTAAGCAGAGAAAACGAGATGTCTTATAAGGAGATTTCCGAAAAATTAGGTATATCTGTTAAGACTGTTGAGCACAACATCTCGGCTGCTCTTAAAATTTTCAGAAAAAAACTTGGAAGGTTTATCTGCTTTATACTTTTTTAATGGGGTTAATGCGATGAATATTGTATAATTTGTGTGGTATGAACAAAAGAATGGAAGATATAAAGAATAAGTATATTAAAAGAGAGGCAACTAACTCCGAAAAAGAGCTGCTTTTCAGGCATCTGGATGATAACCCTCAGGAGCTTTCCACTTTTCTTAAAGAGGAGATTAATGAAACATTCTCCGGCTTTCCAAACGAAGATGCTCCGGAAAACAGAGTTGCGCAGATGATGGGTTCTATCCGTAAAAAAAGTTTCTCTTATAGCTTCTATAAAATTGCAGCAATATTGGCCATTCCACTTATTGGAATGGTTGTTTACCAATATCTCCACTTTACCTCAAAGATAGAGAGTCTGGAGAATAAAACTTTCTCGGAAGTTTACATAGCCCCTGTTCAGAGGGGATCGACCTTTGAGTACACTGTTAACCCGGGGGTAAAGGGGCTCATTAACCTGCCTGACGGAAGTAAAGTGTGGCTTAACAGCAACAGTACATTAAAATGTCCCCAGCAATTTGGTAATGACAAAAGGGAACTCGAACTTTCGGGAGAAGGATATTTTCAGGTTGAGAGTAATCCTCAATGGCCGATGCATATAAAAACATCTGCAGGTTACCAGGTAAAGGTTACAGGAACTGAATTTAACCTCTCATCATACTCAAACGACAAAGTACTAAAACTCACTATGGTTTCGGGAACTGTTACTTTAATCAGCGATAGAGATAAAAGCGAACTAGAGGTTAATAAACTGCAGGAGATAATTGTCCCTGTAAACAGTGAAATTAAATCAAAAGATATTGTTAAAGCCAATGTTCATCTTAATACCGGATGGAAAAACGGACTGCTTATTTTTGACAATACTCCTATGGATGAGGTGATAAAGAAGATGGAGAGATGGTTTGGAGTGAAAATTATTGCCGAGGGGCAATCGGTACTTAACAACAGATTTACAGGAGAGTTCGAGTCGGAATCTTTGATCCAGGTGCTTGAATTTATGAAAATTACATCGAATATTAAATTTTCTGTGAAAGAGAAAACCTACACCCTTTCCGAAAAATAATTTAAAAAAACGGGGGGAAGGAGAGGTTTCTGCGTATAATAAGAAACCTAAAAAAAAATTCTATGTTAAAAAATGCAACACAGATTAACAAATCGATTATTTGTGGTTTTGTTTTGGTCTCCCTCTTTTTTCTATCATTTCAAATTTCTTATGGTCAAAACATCACACTCAAATTCAAGGAGACTCCTCTTAAGAGCATTTTGAGGGAGATTCAAAAGCAGAGTGAATACCGGTTTGTCTATAATGACAATCTGGTTAATGTAAACACCCCTGTTACGGTAAATATATCTGCAACAGGCATCGAAAAGGTACTTGATGAAGTATTGATCAAAAACAATATCGAGTATAAGATTACCGGAAAGCAGATTTTATTGTCTCCAAAGGCTATTTCAACCGAAAAAAGTCCTCAGACCAAAAATCAGGTTATTGGCTTTGTACGGGACCCGGAGGGAAATCCTCTACCGGGTGTTACAGTTCAGCTTGACAATTCAAAAGAGATTACATCTACCGATCTTTCCGGACGTTTTGAGATTAAATCTGCAACTCAGGGAGATGTTCTAAAATTTTCGATGATTGGTATGAAAAATATCATTCTTATAACAGATAACCGTAAGGAGTATATGATTATTCTTGAAGAGGATGCCATACAGCTCGAAAATGTAGTAGTTACAGGTTACCAAACACTCTCAAGAGAGAGAAGTTCAGGTTCGTTTTCAGTTATCCGTAATAGTGCACTGGAGGCTAAGACCTCAAGTATGAATGTTGTTGACAGGCTTGAGGGGCTCGTTCCCGGGCTGTCGGTGGATATGAGTGCCGGAGGAGAGAAGTTCCTTATGAGAGGACTTACATCTATAAACTCTACCAAATCTCCGCTTGTTGTAATTGATGGAGTCCCTTCTACTTATGACGTTGTCTCTTCATTGGTAAATCCAAATGATGTTGAGAGCATCACATTCCTTAAGGATGCTACCGCTGCTTCTATCTGGGGGGCATCTGCAGCAAATGGTGTAATTAACATCACCACAAAAGTTGGAAAATCTCAGGTCAGAAAACCAAAGGTCTCATACAATAGTTTTATCTCATTTAAGGGGAGACCTGTTTATGAATATCAGAAGATGATGTCTTCGGAGGATCTTGTAAATGCTGCAAAAGAGGTGTTTTCAGTTACGGATTATCCTTGGAATACAGTTACAACATCCTCTTCATCTGCCAGGAATCCTGTAATATATCCACACGAAAAGATTCTATATGATTTAAGCAGGGGGATTATCAATCAACCTGTGGCCGATTCAAGAATCGACTCTTTGAAAAACCTCAACAACAGAGAGCAGATTGAAAACTTCCTTACCCAAAATTCTCTCCTTACAAACCATAGTCTGAGCTTTTCCGGAGGGAGCGATTTTCACACCTATTACGCCTCATATGCATACACAGGTAACAATAGCTGGGACAAATCTTCAACATCTAAACATCAGATTAATATTCGTCAGGATTTTAAATTCACACGAGATATTAAACTGGATTTGACAGCCAATCTTGCTTACGAGACCGGAAAGCAGTTTCTTGTAACTGATTTGCCTGCATCGGTGAATAACTATCTGCCTTATGCAATGTTTTCAGATAATAGTGGCACACCTTTGTCTCAGGCTTACCTTAAAAGATATGAGCCATTCAGAAAAGACGCCGAATCAAAGAGCCAGCTCAACCTTAATTACATCCCGTTGCTGGAAAATAACTATAACCAAAACGGGAGTACCACTCTTATCGCTCGTATTAATGCAGGGCTGAATATTAACCTTTTTGAGGGACTCCAGTATCAGGGGAAATTCCAGTTTCAGAAGGGATATCAGAAGGGGTTCAGTTATTGTGATAAAAACTCATATAGGGTAAGGGACGAACTGGTATATTTTACTGTTGCCCCAGCCTCTTCAACTGCATTACCAACCTATTATCTGCCAACAACAGGCGGACATTATCAGACAAACAGTACAAACAACACAGCCTGGACTGTGAGAAACCAGCTTTTGTTTGACAAGACCTTCGGTGAAAAGCATCAGATCACCTCTTTAGCCGGAACAGAGGTCAGAGGAGATCTTTCGGTTGTTCACAACACTTACAGAAGGGGGTTTGATATGCAGACACAAACCTACAGCCCTTACGACGAAAAGGCCCTCTCAACAACAGGTGTATCAACTCCGGTTATTCTCATTGGAAGTTTATCTACAAATACACTTACGACAAAGTCAGAGACTTTCGGGGAGTACGATACTCGCTTTTTCTCCCTTTATGCAAATGCGGCCTACACTTATAGTAAGAAATATACTTTTAACGGTAGTGTCAGGATGGACCAGTCCAACCTTTTTGGTGCAAACAAGAGTACGCAATTTAAGCCTATATGGAGTCTGGGTGGTTCGTGGAATATCTCCAGAGAGGAGTTCTGCAAATCTGATGTTATCAATAATCTTAATTTTAGAGTAACTTACGGTTTTGGAGGAAACTCTCCGGCACCCGGATCCGGAGGCCCTTATGATATTCTTTTCCCAACCAATAATGCCCGTTTTACAGAGATCGGCTATGTAGTAGCACTTCCGGCAAATGCATCACTCTCCTGGGAGAGAACATCCACTACCAACATTGGAGTTGATTTCTCTCTGCTTAAGAACAGAATATCGGGTTCAGTTGATATTTACAGCAAGAAAACAGAAGATCTGCTGGGTTATATCCCGCTTGATCCCACAACAGGTTGGTATTACGCATATGGCAATCTTGGTCAAATCGACAATCAAGGTTTTGAACTTATGTTGAACACTGTGAATATCTCCACAAAAAATTTCCAGTGGAATACTATGTTTACTCTATCATATAATGAGAATAAGCTTACAGAACTTAAAAGAAATACCGCACTGAGTTTCAGCAATATGATCGACGAACAGTTTATTGAAGGGTATCCTGCCTATTCACTCTTTGGGTTTGACTATATTGGCCTGAATGGCAGCGGGAATCCGGTTGCCCGCAAAGCTGATGGAGGTGAAGCAACTTTGTCCTCTCACTTTTCTGTAAAAGACCCTGTTTTCAAGGGTGTTGCTCAGCCTAAGTGGTTTGGAGGATTAACTAATGAATTTACTTATAAAGGTTTCACCCTCTCTGCGCTGGTGGTTTATAATTTAGGACACTCAATGAGAAGAGATGTTAACCAATTCTACTCCGACAGAGTTACTGCCAATTTAACTCAATACTTTAATGACAGGTGGAAGGTTGCAGGAGATGAGGCATTAACTGAAATTCCTAAATATATTGCAAATACCAGTACAAGTAATTCACAAAGATACCTCCCTATATATACAAAAGCTGCTCAAAACATTGTTAGTGCATCATACGCCAAACTAAGAGATTTAACGTTATCATACTCTTTCCCTAAAAATCTCGCCAACAAAATATTGATGGAAAATTTTACAATTTATGGACAGGTAAATAATATCCTGCTGTGGAAAAATAATAGTTTTGATATTGATCCTGAATATTACAATCTGAGACAAGGGGTCAGGACAGAGAAGATGCCACCGTTTGTCACTATTGGTGTTAAAGTCAATTTTTTATAACAGCTAAAATTAATAACGATGAAAACTTATAGAAATACAATAATATTAATCTCTGCTGTTTTTACAATATTCTTAAGCAGCTGTGAGAAGTTTCTTGATGTAAAACCAAAGGGAAAAGAGGTTTTGGAGACTACTGATCATTATAATGGTTTGTTAAATAACATTACTGTACTTACAATCAATAATTTCAGAATATTGGAGACAGGAGGTGTTTTGATGCTTGGCTCAGCGCATCTTCCCCTTTTAATGTCTGACGATATTTTTACAACACCGCAGAATTTTGGTTCTAGAACCACATATGAAACAAACGCTTATAAATGGCTTGACAAAATTTACGAAGAGAATGAAGACCCTAACGAGTGGGGTGCGATGTATGTTCCCATTTATATCTATAATCTTGCAATAAACGGGGTTATGGAAAGTACCGGAGGAACCGAAGCAAAAAAGCGAGAAATTCAGTCAGAGGCCAGGGTAAACAGAGCTTTCAATTATCTGTTCCTTGTAAATCAATTCGCAAAACCGTATAACAAGGCTACTGCAACTCAGGACCCCGGTGTTCCATTGGTAACTAAGGCAGATATATCTGCGACTAAATTTACCAGAGCATCAGTTCAGGAGGTTTACGATTTTATTGTTAAAGAGATTGAAGAGGCTATTCCATATATGCCTGCACAATCACGCGTAAGGGTAAGACTTTGTAAACCTGCTGCTTGGTTTATTCTTGGTAGAGCCTATCTCTATATGGGAGAATATGCAAAAGCAATCACTGCTTTTAATAATGCAGAATCCGGGCTTTTATCCCTTCCATTTACAGTCTCTCTTTACGACTATAACACTTTGATGAACTCGGCCCCACCTACCGGTTGGTATAATCCAGCACTCCCTCACCGGGGAGCTTCAGGTCATCCTGCACAATTTGACAGTCAGGAGGTAATATATATGAAACAGATTATCCTTCTCACCAACTTTATGTCAAACAGCCTTTTTGTAAAAGATGCAGTTATGAATAAATATTCATCAACAGACCTTCGAAGAAGAATGTTTTCAAACAAGGATTACTTTACCGGTGCAACAACATTGCCTGCATATCAGAGATGTGCTCCGAGTGCTGTAAACTGGGGAGTAGGTCTTCCTGACCTCTACCTGATGAGGGCAGAGTGTAAAGCCCGGGTAAACGACCTTCCAGGGGCTAAAGCCGATCTTGAAACTCTTAGAAAGAAAAGAATGCCTGTTGCAGATGCTACTGTTTCTGTGACTACCAAAAATGCAATGATAAGATTTGTACTGGATGAGAGAATTCGGGAGTTTGCAGGTACCGGAATGAGATGGTTTGATATGAGAAGATTATCTACTGATACAGAGTATAATAACATAGATTACACCCGAACCTACGGCACTGAGAACCTTACTCTTCAAAACAAGCGATTAACTATGAAAATTCCGGCTAAGATTATGCTTTACAATCCGGGGATGGTAGATAATGACTAAAAAATCAAGTGTTAAAATGAGCAAAATGAAAAAAATAGTACTGTTTACAATTATTAGCTGGCTCTTCGTAACTTCTATTCCAACTGCCGGATTATCTCAGGATGGAATTAAATTTGAAACCGGAAGCTGGAAAGAGGTTCTTAAAAAGGCACAGAGTGAAAACAGACTTGTATTTGTGGATGTCTTTACAGAGTGGTGTGGTCCGTGCAAACTAATGGTGAAGGATATTTTTCCACGAAAGAGTGTAGGAGATTTTTTCAATACAAACTTCATAAACTATAAAATTGACGCCGAAAAGGGTGAAGGTCCTGAGATTGCAAAAAAGTATGTAGTAAAAGGTTTTCCTACATATCTTTTTGTAAACGGTGATGGGCTTCTCTTTTACAGCAGTATGGGGTCAATGCCGGAGGAGAAATTTCTGAAGGAGGCAGCAAATGCACTTTCGGAGTTTAAAGATACTCTCCCATTTTCTGTGATGAAGAGCCAGCTTGAGGCGAATAAGGGAAACCGTGATTTTCTGATTAAATATCTTCAAAAGTGCCAGGTGAGGGGGATAAACAGTGCCGATGCGGCAGATTATCTATATTCACTTTTATCCCAAAATGAAATTCTGAATAAGGAGACTCTGGATTTACTCCTCAACAATAAAGCGTTAAATTCAGATGGTCCACTGTTTGATTTCCTGTTTGCGAACAGAGAGTCTGTTGCAAAGGTTTCCGGACATAAGAATACTGATGGAGTAAACAGAATACTTGCAGGATTTGCCAGTGCAGATGTCGACAGAGCAGTTCAGAAAAGAGATGAAGCATTTGTTAATAAGATAATCTCTTGCCTTATTGTTTTAAATCCATACAAAATTAACAGTGAGTGGATTTCAAGTGAGACACTTATGAGGTATTATACTGAAACCGGTGAATCGGCAAAACTAACATTAGTTCTTAAAAAGTATAGCAAGTCCGTTCTTGAAGGAGATAAAAAGCTGATTACATATGCTGATTCTGTGAATTATGCATATCGTTTGAGAAATATTGCTCAGGCCGTGCTAAAAGTAAACGATGATAAAGAGCTTTTAAATGATGCTCTTAAATGGACAGACATAGCTCATAAATACAGCAACAATTTTACCATCAACGAGGTAAAAGCCGGAATTCTTTTTAAACTAGGTAATATTGATGAGGCGATAAATTGTCAAAAGGAGTCGATATCTGCTTTTGAAAGTATTAAAATAAACAATGAGCCGATTAAGAACAGATTGCAGGAGCAACTTTCAAAATTTCAGAAAAGCAAAGGTGTTTTAATATCCGGAGTTACAGAAGGGATTCCCGATCAGCAGGTTTTTCTGGAGTTAGTTGGGGTTAACGTTGAGAATGAAATTATTGAGACTACAGAATTAGTCAATGGTAAATTCAGCTTTAAGGTTAATTTGAATAATAGCCCCTCTTTGTTGGAGCTGAAGTTTAAAAACAAAAGATTGAAACTACAGAATAAGGAGTTGGCTATGTCTACGGGGAAAGGCAATATTCTTGCCGAAAACGGATATGATATAAGCATTAAAATATCTGCAACACTCCCGATAGACACCTCTGTTAATGTCTTTGCAAACATTGAAACTACCAATCAATCTCCTGTTTACAAAAGAGTACTATCATTAAAAGATGAGCTATTCACGAAATTTGATACTCCATCGGATGTTGTAATGAAGAAGCTACAGGGGTTGAATATTGATTGGACTAAAAAACCAAGGGAGGAAGATTTCAGTGAAGAGGTACGTAATAAACTTGCTCAGTACAGAGGTGAATCCCGAGCCATTTCTGAGTCTAAAAGAGATTTTATAGTTTCATATTCCCGTGATAATAAAGATGATATTTTAAGTCTGTTTTGTCTTTTTGAACTTGGAAAATCACCATATCCGTTTGCTCGTGCCGAAGAGATGTGGTCAAGTCTGTTTAATGGTCTTAGTGAAGAGGTTAAATCTTCACATCCCGGTCAAATCTACAAGGCGATTCTGGATAAAAAAGAGAACAACAGTAAGATGGCACAATCTGTGAGTATCGGTAAGACTTTCAAGGACTTTATCTTAACTGAAGTTAACGGGAAAGAGGTTAAACTCAGCTCCTGTTTGAAAAAAGGAGAGTATCTGCTTCTTGATTTCTGGGCTTCCTGGTGCGGTCCGTGCAGGGCAGAGAATCCGAATGTTCTCAGGATCTATAACCGATTTTACGGAAAGGGATTTAATGTGGTTGCTGTCTCACTCGATGAGTCAAAAGATGCCTGGATGAATGCAATAAAAAAAGATAATATGCCGTGGCTGCAGCTTTCCGATTTAAAAGGATGGAAGAGTGAGGTGGTTGCAGCTTACGGTGTTACCGGCATCCCGGCAAGCTTCCTGATTGACGATACCGGAAAAATCATTGCTACCAATCTACGTGATGAGGCACTGGAGAAGAGGTTAGAAGAGTTATTGAAGTAAATTTTTAATTTAAAAATGACGACTCCCTGACCCGATCAAAAAGGTCAGGGAGTTTTTTATGTTATGAGACACGGATTTATTGGATATGGAAATGTGATAAGAGCACTACACAAGGCTCTTTCAAATTCAAGAGATGATAGGTTTGGCTATTTTTCAAAGACAAATTCACATAAAGAGCTTGTACCTTTTTGCTCCGTTAAGGATCTTGTTGATAACAGCGATGTGATTTGGCTGGGTGTAAAACCGCAGAATCTGCAGGAGGTTTTGAATCGTTTAAAAATTGATTCTCCCGGAGAATCACTTGCAGATAAATTAGTTGTATCTGTTGTTGCCGGCAAAAGTATCGGGTATATTGAAAATGAGCTGGGTGAAAATATTCCAATAATCAGAATCATGACCAATCTTGCAATAGAGTTTGGTTGCTCAGTGACTGCATATACCTCGAATTGTATCTTTAACAGAAACAAAGAATCTGTCAGAAATCTGCTTGGCAGTTTAGGAGTATTAGTTGAGATTTCTGAAAGTGATTTTAACCGGTTCACTGCTATTTTTGGCAGCGGTCCTGCATTTCTTCTTAAATTCATTGATATTATGAGGTCCAAAATGGCTGGTTCCGGAATTGATGAGGCCTGTTTAAACAGTATGTTTGCCGGTCTACTCCGGGGAACCTCCAGGTATTACAGTGCTTACTGTAATGATCTGACCATCGATAGACTTATTGAGAATATTGCAAGTAAGGGGGGCACTACCGAAGCCGGCATAAATTATATGGTTGAAAATAATGTAGAGGTTTTGTTTGACAATGTGATTGAGATTGCTCAAAACAGAGCGCTTCATCTCTGAGAATTCTATCTTTGAGAGTTCTATCTTTGAGAGTTCTTGTACTTTCTGGAGATCTCAATTGTTTTGCCACCTGCGTAAACGCAAGATGAGTCGGTTTTTGTGATGTGGGTTTTATTAACCAGATAGGAGCGGTGGACCCGTATGAATCTTGAATCCAGGACCTCTTCCCAGTGAGAGATATTCATTTTTGTTCTGTATGATAATCCATCTGCACATCTTACCCATACTTCGTAATCTCTCGATTCAATGCATATTATTGAATCAACCGGTATTGATATCTTTTTACGTTCGGAGGTAAACTCAATCACTCTGTTCTCTTCAACTTTCTCTACGGACAGATATTTTATCTCAATTAACTTCTCCAGTGAAAGGAGGCAGATCATTATAAGCCACAAAAAGAATGGGTTGAATAATATTTCCGACTCTTTGTTCAATCCGAAATTGAAAAGATAATTTTGAACAAATATAATTGACAAATATTCTATAAGTAACGTAATAATTGCCAGATAGATTGAGTGCAGCATTGCTGTTCTTCTGTCATTTTTCGAGATCTCTTTGATTAGAAGTTTTGCGGCAATCACTCCGGGCAAAAGAGCAATTGCAAGAAGTAATGAGGAGTAGTAATCTTTAGTAATACTCCTTAGAACGCCACTCAGAAGCAATACCGAAGCAATCCAGAATATTAAATTGTAATACCTTCTCATAACTCAAAATTACTCTATTTTCCATTCAATTTTAAAGAATCTGCCCAATAATATCTTCAAACATTTAAACCAGTGGGATTCAACAGCTGGAGAGAGGGATAATGAACAGACAATTTATAAAACATAAGCATAATCGGGATAACTTTGAATTAAATTTTAATCTTAAATATCATGCGTTTATTTGAACTATTTATCGAGGGAGGATCTCTGTATATGACAATCCTCACCATTGAATTTATTTTGTTAATCCTCGCTGCCTGGAAAGCCCCTGCCTGGGTAAAGGAGATTGGAATTATTGCCTTGCTCTCAGGAATAATTTCAATTTTAATTGCATATTGGCAATTTGTTGAAAATGTACAAAAAGCAGGAATGATTGCTGCAGATGTGATTCTAGGTGGATTTAAAGTAGCAATGATCCCTCTTTTGTATGGGATAGCTATTTATTTTATATCGTTAGTTATCCGAATCATTCAGAAGCCCCGCATTTAAACCCACAAAGTAGCTATTTGGAGTGACTCAGGTTCTTTTTAATTATTGTGAGCAGGTCACTAATGCATATCGGTTTGGAGATATAGTCGTTGCACCCGGCCTCGATAGATTTCTCCCTGTCCCCGGACAAACCGTATGCAGTTTGAGCAATAATAACAACATCTTTATTAAAAGTCCTTATCTGCCTGGTGGCCTCATAGCCGTTTATTCCCGGCATTTGAATATCCATAAAAACTAAATCTATATCCGGATTAGCTCTGCAAATGTTTACGGCTTCTATGCCAGATCTCGTTTTTAGCATCTCTTTGCAGATCTTTCTAACCCCTAACTCTAAAAGAAGCTCCGATGTTTCATCATCTTCGGCAATTAATATTTTAAGTTTATCAATGCTCTCTTCCATATTATTATCTATTTTAAGATTTTTGGAAAGTCCTTTTGATTTTTTGTCTTTATCCAATGGTAATGTGAAGAAAAATGTTGATCCTTTGCCCTCAACGCTCTCAACCCAAATTTTCCCGCCGAGCATCTCTACATAGGCTTTTGAGATGGATAGCCCAAGCCCGGCGCCCTGTGATGCCTTAATATTTAGAATATCCGCCTGAACAAAGCGTTCAAAAATAGCCTTTTGCCGGTTTGCAGGAACTCCCACTCCTGTATCTTTTACAAAAAACTCCAGATACTCTTCACCTTTTGTGAATCCGAGCTCAATTGTTCCCTTTGAGGTAAATTTAATTGCATTCTTTACCAGGTTCGAGAGTATTCCTAAGAGTTTCTCTCTGTCTGTATTGATAACAGTATCTTTTACAAATAGTGGCTTTTTGCACAGGAACAAAATCCTCTTGGCCTCAGCTTCGGCGATAAAGAGATTGTACACATAATCTATCTGTTCGTTTATATTTGTCCGGGTTGAATTGATATTCATCAGCCCGGATTCAATCTTGGCAATCTCTGTGATATCATTTATTATGTTAAGCATTCTCGCCCCGCTTTTCTCAATAATCTGAATATACTCCTGTTGCTGATCTCCTGTCAGCCCCGGCTCTTTTAGCAAGTTAGAAAAACCCAGGATTCCGTTCATTGGGGTTCGTAT
>Ga0351892_10154_pt1 | contig 27477 bp, 22 predicted proteins | sample TotcelFGM3001K14_FD_206763 | JGI IMG/M metagenome (GOLD analysis project Ga0351892, IMG submission 206763) | Enriched cells from coal bed in the Powder River Basin, Montana, United States - Total cells FGM rep3 HSBNCT.FGM.300.1.K14 ... | reverse complement strand
GCGTGCCCCTACGCCGGACCGGATGCCGGCCACTCGGGACGGCGTCCACGCGCTGCTTGTCGGTGTCCGTGTCCGTCCGTGTGCGTCCGTGCTGGTCCGTGTGGTGGGGAAAAGGAGGAGGGGGGCCGCAAGGCCCCCCTCCGGAGGATGTGAAGGGATGAGCGGGCTTACACCCTGCGGGCGCGGAAGATGAGGACGATGACCACGATTATGAGAATCGCGGCCAGCGCAATCACCACCCAGACCCAGGAGGAGGTGCCGGCGGGCTCGGGGAAGTTGATGACGGTCTCAGGGATGGTCGGGGGAGGAGTGGGCTGCATCATTGTGCGGAAGGTGGAGACCTGAGACGTGGAGAGTACGTTGTTGCCCTTCATGGCCTTGACCTGCCAGGTGTAGGGGGAGTCGTAGCCAAGAGCGGTGGTGAGGACGTAGGAGGTAGCGGTGCCGGTGGAGGAAGCAACCTCAGCGCCCTTGGAATCCCAGATGGTCATCTCGTAGCCGGTAGCGCCGGAGACGGCCGTCCAGGTGAAGACGAGGTTCTGGCGGGGGACATTGGTGGCGCCGTCATCGGGGGCGGTGAGCTTGACAGCTCCGCTGTTGCCGATGGCGATGTTGAAGGACCAGGTCTCAGACCACCATGAGCGGTAGGACTCATTCGTCTCGGCGAAGCGAGCGCGAACGCGCCAGAAGTACTCGGTGTTGGCGTCCAGGGCGCCCGCGGGGACGACGATGGACGGAGCACAGGGGTCGGACGGCTTGAAATAAGCCCTGAGGGGCTCACAGTCGATGACGCCATCGCAGGGGAGGTGGGTGACGATCTTGGCGCCAGCCCATGCACCGTCGATGGTGCTGGTCGTCCAGACCTTGTGCTTGAAGCCGGAGTCGAGAGCTATCTCGATGTCGTACTCGCAGGCATCGCAGAGGCGATCCCATTCGAGGACGATCTGAGCGGAGCCGCAGTCGTCGCAGTCACCGGCAGGGACGGTAGAACCGTTGGCGATGCCGATGAGGGACGGCCCTGCCTTGGCGAAGCAGTCTGTGAACTTCCACAGACGGCCGATGTCACCGTCATCAAACTCCGTGTAGCAGCCGTTCCATCCATCGTAGTATGGATTCACATCGATGGCCCAGATGGTGGCGTTGGTGGTCGGGCTGAGACAGCCGCATAGTGCCAGTGCGGACGGTTGGTTTCTGAACGCAGCCCCGGACCACAGCCCGTCGAAGAGGTAATCCCAGTCCAGTGCACCGCAGCACTGCTCCGATGCCGGGTTGAGGAGTCGAGCTACGCCGGAACTGAACTCGCAATCGGCTCCTCCGACAGGCAGCCACGCGTTGTAGCAGTCGTTCGTTGGGCAGATTGTCTGATACTCATACGTACGGTTGTAGGCAGCATAGAGGACGCCGCCGGTGGAGGCGCCGGTCCTGGGATTGCCTTCAGCACTGGACACGACGATGCCGTAGTAGTCGAGGTAGTCACAAGCATTCATGGTCTCGAAGTCGGCCTCAGTGACAGTTGTGCGGTAGACACCGTTGTCGGGACCGGCGACGGCGGCATAGACGTAGCCGTTGTCCTCGAAGTAGGAGTCGAAGGCGAGATGCACCTCACCATCGCCGATGTCATCAAGGATGGCGAAGGTCTTTCCGGCATCCCTGGAGTGAGCCACGGTACCGAGGTCGCCGCCCACCAGCAACCAGTCGCCCCGCGCCACCATGGAGTGGGCATTCTCTCCCGGGTCATCAGCGGCCTGCGAGTCGACGGGGTCGCTCCATCGTCTGCCATTGTTGGCCGAAACGGCCACGCGTCCATCGGAGTCCAGGATATAGATGGTGGTGTGACTCGGCGCCGCGATGTCGGCGATGCTGTCGACAGTCGTGCGGTTGGCCTCCCAAGCGCACATCCCGCCGGACGTTGCGTAGTAGAGGATGTCTGTACCGAGGTCGGCCATGTAGATGGTGACGACCTCTCCGTCGCTTGTTGGAGGCACGCTGAGCACCGCCCACTCCGCCCCGTTATCGTAGTCTCCCCTGAGACTGCCGGACCAGACCCTCAGCCAGGTCTTGCCGCCGTCGCGGCTGCGCCACACGCCGTCGCAATCGCAGCACTGGCCGGCCTCCGGTCTGTTGATAGTGGCGAGAACGATGTCGCCACAGTCGCCTGCCATGACCACGTCGACGATATAATCGATGTCGGTGTCAATGAGTCCCGTCTGGTTCCAGCACGCGCCGCGGTCGAGAGAGACCGAGAACGCACTCTCGTCGCTGCGGTAGCAGCCAAGAGTTGAATCCGCTCTGAAACTGTAGCCCTGCGTGGTGGCGTAGCCATGACTGCCGTCGCGGTCGAACGCGACCTGCGCGTTGAACTGCCCCGAGGGAGGCTTCTGGGCTCGGCCCCAGTTGTCCGGGCAGCAGGGATCGCGGCCGATGGGCGCATCGGTGTAGAGGACGGTCACTCCCTGGCAACAGCCGAGGGACGGCTCGCCCGTCTCGTACCAGTCCCGTATGTCCGACGAGGTCCAGCCCTGGGGGAAGGCGAGGCCGACCATGGCATCGCCCAGCATCTTGACCGAGCCGCGATACGCGACGCTCGAAACAAAGGGGTTATTCTCCGGACCGAGGAGTTCAAACGCGGGAGCCATAGTCACCATCAGGAATACGAATCCGCCCTCCATTGCGGGCAGCCCGGCGGCCGCCGGGACGAGCGAGCCGTTGACGGACACCAGAGCGGCCATATCGGTGGCGTACGCGCCGGTGAAGTCATAGGGCAAGGCGATGTCCGTGGCCATCCTGAGGAACGGCGACTCAAAGAAGGGCAGCCAGCCGCCCACGAAGTACGTCGACGCGTACAGGAGCAGCGGTCCAGCGCGGAAGATGCCGGGGAAGCCCGGGAAATCTGCTGCGCCGTTCCACGCATTCAGGCCGTTCCAGTTGCCGGCGAAGTAGTAGAAAGCCGGGTAGAAGCCGGCGCCGTAGCCCATGGGGTCCGGCATTGCCGCCGAGGCGGCCAACGCGGTGTCGTAGCACAGTCCCAGGGCCACGCCCACGATAGTCTCATCGTAATCGAATGCCGGCGAGAAGGCGAGCGAAGTGACGGCAAAGATGTCGCTCTTGCCGGTCAGCCACGGCATCCCCAGCCAGCCTTCGTAATCGCTGGTGTCGACCCAGTGGCCGAGCCAGAAGCCGCCAACCTCGAGCCGCCAGACTCTGCCGCCGTTGACGAGGTCCTTGGTGCCCGCGGCGACCTGGCGTACGCCGTCGCAGCCGCTGGATACGGCCAGGCAGAGCACCTCGCCGCGGATGACGCCGCACCCCGCGCCGGAGAACTTGTCGCCACCGTCGGTGGAGCCGACTATCATGGAATCGAAGTCGTCATCATATCCCGCGACGACCACGAAATCGGGGTCGTCCGGCGCGGCGGCCACTGCGGAGAAGAAGACGAATTGCTCGCCGGCAGGGATGCCCGACGCACTCTGTGCTTTCGAAGTCAGGTCCTTCCATGTGACTCCATGGTCTGATGATTTCCAGAGGCGCGGGACGAGCCGGTCATTCTGCACGTTCTCGCCATCGGACCAGTACTGGTAGTCATCCGGAGCCAGACACTCGTCGTACCACAGGCCGATGGCGTAGAGGGTGTCGCCGTAAGGTCCGGCGACTACGAAGTCGATGATATCGGAACCGGGCAGAACCACCAGGTCAGTGTGCGAAGGTGTCCCGGCCTTCGACCACGTGGACGTGGGTTCTGCGGCGAGGATGGCTGCCCCGGGCAGGATAGAAAGAGTCACCACGAGGGACAGCAGAGTTGGAATGGAGATGTGTTGAATGCGGATCGATTTCATGATGATTCTCAATGACTCCCTCAGCAGGACGGACACACGTATCCTAGGTGGAGGGTATCTCCGTGTCAATAGCGGACTTCTCGAAGCACATAGCTATATGTCGCGGGTTCTCATGCCGAGCGGGGCCTCCACCGTCTCCGTCCGCAGCCCCCGTCCGATGATGCCACCCGTGCGTTGTGTAGGACACTATCAATATGTAGTGTACTATACGCTACAGTAGCGCAGCATTGAGCTGCTGTCAAGGGTTGCCGATGCGAATGCCTGCGTCACCGGAGAGACTGCGGAGCCTTGCCCGGAACGCTACGGAAGTCCGAGTTCTCTTGCGGCGCGTATCATGGGAACATCCTCGGCCGGCATGTCCAGTTGCGCCGCGTCGTACTGCTTCAGGATTCTGACTGCCTCAGTGTCAATGGAGACCCTGCCTGAACCGCCCAGCAACACGTTTGGCTCGCGCTCATCGCCGCTGTCCGGCCCGCCGGTGATGAAACACCGTCTGCCGTCGAGTATGACGAGGTCAGGTTGGAAGTACAGGTTGAGTTCTCCAACCATCTCCTCGAGTGCGGTCCGGTGCATCTGCTTGCGGTCAGGCACGGGAATCAGCCCCATGCCGACCTTGAGCGCCATTGTGATACGTGCCCATGCGTGCGTTCGCATCGTTGGCAGGAGGATGAGCCGGTCGGACTGCTCCAGGAGGCTTGTGACGTGCACCTCCTTGAGACGGGTGGCACGGGCATCCCGGCGCAGCACCCACTCATGGTCATCGAAGTTGACCAGCGGGAAGCTCATCTTCCGCGCCAGCGAAGTGAGACCCGTGCCGTCGAACGCGACGCCGGTGGGCTTGTGGATGAATCCGGAGGAGTCTCCTACCGTGACGTGGGGCGTGGCCGTGCGCACCAGCTCCACAATCGTGCTGATGACTTCGAGGTCAGTTGTGGCGGGGAACCCGTACGGGCTGTTGCAGGCGGGCTTGATGAGGACCCGTTCATCGGGCTTGACGAACCGCTCGATGCCTCCGAGACGCTGGACCAGACTCCGCACGTCGGTCGCCACGTTCCCGCTTCCTGTCACTCTCTCGACGTTTCCCTGCATGGCGCAACCTCCTGCGGTGTTCTGTGCATCGGCACTCGCGTACTCGCTCGGCGCGAACGATGTGGTATCCTGCCTTGTCCGCATCCGGTGCGACGCAAGGCGTGAGGGTAGCCGGACGTATCCACCGTGTCAAACCCGTCGGGAACGTGGTGGCTGGCGGTGGGATTGCTCTGCATATGCCGCGGAGAGGGATGGATGTGGTGAGGGGGTGAGTGGAGCACGGGGATGGAGAACCGGGAGGGGCGACTGAATGGGTAACCTGGTGGCTGCTGCGGTGCTTGTCGGTCTGCTATTCGTGTCGACCTCATTCTGGGCGCTGTCACAGGCGCGGGCCACGGGGAGTGGGCAACAGTCCAACGACATTGTGAGGGCGAGGCTGTGGGCGGCCGCCATGTCGTTTGCCTTGTTGACGGTAATCATCGTCGCCAGTTGGATAGCGCTGCTCTCTGCCGGCACGTCAGGGATTGAGCGCCTGGTGAGAGCGGTATCTTCGCCCGTCGTTGTAGCCGGACTCCTTCTGTGCGCCGTGGTGGCGGCCTATCCGGCGTACCTTTGTGCGCGCATCTGGCGGTCCAATCGTGGACGGGTGGTTGAGCGGCTGCACCTCTCGTTGCACATGGGGGCTGTGTATGCCGTCGTACTCCTGCTGCTGGAGTTGGGCAGCCCAGCATGGTGAACCGCTGCTAGCGACGCTTGCCGCTCTTCTTCCGGGACGTGGTGGTCGCTTCCTCTGGCTCCTCTTCTGCGGTGGCTTTCATCAGTGTTTCCATGCGCTCGAGCAAGTCATGGGACACCTCCGCATTGCTTGAGTGCCACTCGGCATCGGTGCGCAGCATGTCGAGCGTGCGTTTCAGACCGCGCTGGAACGGAGTCAGGCTTGCCAACTCGTACACATTGGGCAGGCGTCCGCCGTCGTACAGTTTGATGAGGTCGCGTGCGTCCTTGCGGGCGCGTTGTGCGTCCACGAGGCGTTCCACCGCTTCAGGCACTTCATCGAAGAAGTCGAGATTCCGCAATGGCCGGAAGAGGGGGGAGAGCAGGAAGGCGACGTAGAGCAGGATGAAGATGACAGGAAGGACAAGCATGTCGCGCACGTATCCTTCGGTCGGGAACAGGATTGGAATCAGCATGAGGGCGACGGGGATGAGCCAGAAGATGAGGATGGTCAGGTACTTGCCGACTGCCGACCTGTCGTCTTTCATGTGATGCCTCCCTGTCGCCTCCGGACTTCACCAATGGCGCGCGGAGCACAGTATCCACTATTGGGCACGGCACATTCAAGGCCGCTGCGGCTTTCTCCGGGCACGGCGAAGAAAGAACGAGGGGACCGCGGAAGCGGCCCCCTCGTTCGGAAGTCCTCACTTCGAGAATACTGCTACGCGATTGCGTACACAATCTGGACGGAAGCGGTGATGGTGGTCTCACCCGGAGTGATGGGGGTGGGGGAGACGGCCGCGCCCTCCGCCTTGGCCATGTCGTAGGCGCGGTAGATCACCGGGTTGTAGTAGGTCTCGGTGATGTAGATCGGCTTGCCCAGCTTGACGCCGGCAAGGTTGGCGAGCTGCTCGGCGCGCTTCTTCGCATCGGCCACGGCCTTGGTGCGAGCCTCATCGAGGAAGGAAGACGGGTCATCAACCTCGAAGTAGATGCCCTGCACCCGTATCAGGTCGCCACCGGCGGCCACTGCCGCATCCAGTACTGCGCCCGCATCCGCCACCTTGCGCACTTTGACCTGTACGGTGTTGGAGACCTGGTATCCGGTCACCACCTCTTCTTGCGTGTTGTTGTCCCAGCGGGTCTGCTGCCAGACATTGTAGCCGGTGGTCTGGATATCCTTGTCAGCGACGCCGCTGCTCTTGAGGGCAGCCATCACGGCATCCATGGCCGCCTTGGCCTGTGCCTGAGCCACGGCGACTGTCGGCGCCTGGGCCTGCACGCCGAGATTGAGGACGGCAACGTCCGGGACGGCCTGGACTTCTCCCTGTCCGGTGACCCAGATGCCTTCCTGCTGGCTTCCCACCGTGATATTCTGGGTGGTAGCCGGGGGTGTTGCCGCAGTGCAGCCTGCGAGTACGAGCACGGGCAGCAGAAGCGCCAGTGCCGCTGCAATCATCACAATCCTGTTCTTCTTCATAGTAATCCTCCTGGCCGTATTCGGGTCGGCCATCCCTGAATCTGTTTGTTCGCCGGGTCGCGTGTTACTTCTGACTGATTTCACTGTCTACTCCTGTGCCGTTCGTTGTCAGTGAGAGGATGTCGAACGCCGTTAGATCATGGGCGCCCGCCGGCACAGTCAAATCTCCTTTCTCGAGGCGAGCCTCGACGATCTCCGTATCTATCTGGTAGCGTCCGGGTTGGACCTGTCTCCCGCTGTCGTCGTCCTGATTCCAGACGACGGTATACTGGAGGGACTCCATCGCTGAAATCACTCCGGTGTAGTCTCCGGCACTGAATGTGCGTACCACCCGGCCGGTAGCCATGTCCCGTATGACGATGCCGGGGGGGAAGGGGGCGAGAGTGTAGCCATCAGGCCCCACATTGCGAAACACGAGTGCGATGCTGACGTCCTCGCCGGAGGCGTTTGTCGGAGCCACATACACTGTCAGCATCACCGGACCGGCGGAGGGGACCGATGCGACAGGCCCGTCTGCTGACTTGTCAGCGGCGTCGGTCTGGCCGCGCGCCATCTCCGGTGCGCTGGTTGCGGGGACAGAAGGGACTGACGGAGTGGTAAGCATGCTGGGTGATGTGGCATCGCCAGCCGGCGGCATCACGGGCGACAGCAATCCTGCCCTCCACACGAGGCCGACCGCGGCGAGCACGACGAAGGTTGAGACCATGGCCAATCGCAGTCCGGGCCGGGCAAACAGTCTCGTGAACCACGAGCCTGCTTCGCCAGCCTGTGCATCCCGCGTAGCCATTTCAGTGAGCAGGTTGCGCCTCAGCCTGCCGGCAAACTCCTCATCCGGCTCCTCCCGAAGCTCAACCAACCTCCGGGCAAACAGCACGGTCTCCGCGTAGTCGGCGTCGGAAAGCCTCTCCATGGGCTCTTCGCCCCTGAGCAGCCTTTCGATATCCTCTGAGAACTGCCGTTCCTCATTATCTCTGGTTGTCATGTTCCAATCCTTTGAATGTGTCTCTCAAACGTCTCACGGCCCGAAAGAGCCTTGTCCCGACATTCGATTCCGACACCTTCAGGGTGCGGGCTATTTCCCTGTTGTTCATGCCCGCGCCAAACTTGAGTGAGATGATGTCCTGGTCGAGCTGCGGGAGGCCGGCGAGACACAATTTGAGCTGTCGCACCTCCTCCAATCTCTCCACCTGCTCGCCCACCTCCGGCTCCTGAGATACTTCCTCAGGGGCGTCTTCCTCGCGGACCACCTGCACCCGGCCCTCTCTGCGGAAGTGGTCGGTAATGGTGTTGCGTGCGATGGTCATCAGCCACGTCGACTGAGAAGCTTTCTCCTGCTGATAGCTGTCGAAGTGCTTCAACGCCTTCTCAAAGACGTCCGACGTGATGTCCTCCGCGATGCTCGCGTTTCCCGTCCTGTAACTGACGTACCGGTAGACCTTTGGCATGTAAGTGTCGTACATCGCTTCGAACGCTTCTCTCCGGCTTCGCGTACGGTCGCCGGACTGGTTTTCCGGGCCACCGGGACCAGATCCAGCGACCGTCGCCTGAGCCATCATCCACAGATATGTACGAAACAGCGTGGGGAGTATCACATCACACCTGCCTGTAGTGAGAGACTTGCTGAAAGGGGGCGACCGAGAGCCCGCTCGACTGCGGCATCGACGTCGTCCTGGTTCTGAATGGCGATGCAGCCCTGGTGGGCGTTGAGAATGATTGAAACCGGCGTGACCGCACTCTCGTGTTGTCCTCCTCCCCTCCCCATCCTTCCACTACCCGATGAGTGTCTCGCTCAGGGAAACCTCTGCCGCGAAGTGTACCACTCCAGCGAGTCAGCTGGAGTAGCCACGCCGGCTAGTCCTGTCTGCCGTTCTGCGGACGCCTGGCGGGGGGCGTGTACGGTCCCGGTATGTATTCGACCGATGGGCGTCGCTGGGCCGATTGAGGGTACAGGTCCATCAACTGGTACACCTCGGATGGCATTTCGTGTGTCACTTTCAATCCCAGGTCGCGCGCCTGGTCCGGGCTGATGGGATAATCGTGCGTCCACCGCCCGTCGCTGAGAGCCTGGGCCAGGCTTCTCGCCTGTTCCTCGGGCATCGTGTCTTTGACGAGGCACAGTACTGAGTCATAGACCTGCACAATCGCCTTCCGCGCCATGTCGCCGAGTATGAGGGTCTGGTCCTCGCGGTTCGGATTCGGCTGTTCGAGCGCCCTCAGTATGGAGACAGCAGGAAAGAATCCGCCGGACGGCGTGCCCATCTGTGGGTCCACCGGCCCGAGAACGGCATCGGGGTCCATGACTATCTCATCGGCTGCCAGCGACACGAGCGTGCCGCCCGACATGGCGTAGTGGGGGATGAAGACGGTCACCTTGCCGGGATGGCGCTTGATGGCGCACGCTATCTGCTCTGATGCCAGCACGAGTCCTCCCGGCGTGTGCAGGACGATGTCGAGGGGCATCTCGTCAGGGGTGAGCCGGATGGCCCGAAGAACCTGCTCCGAGTCCTCTATGTCGATGTAGCGACGCAGCGGAATGCCGAGGAAGCTCATCATCTCCTCGCGGTGGATCATGGTGATAACACGTGAACCGCGCTGCTTCTCGAGATTGCGGATTGCCTGGAGCCGGCGCGCCTGCAGAATCCGCCTCTGCATCACCGGAATCATGACGCTGAACAGTATCAGCAGCCACAGAAGGCTGACTACGTTGATGTCCATTGGCTCTCCCTGCAGGCGACGATGAGCCCGCGCGTTCTCGGGCAATTGTACAACAATGGCTGAGCCTCACCGTGAGAGACCCGCACAGTGAGAATGGATGACGAGCCGTTGACAGGTCCTTCACATTCTGCTGCTATCATGCCCTTGCAGGTTGAAAACACGAAGGCATACCCGAGAGGCAAAGGAGGCGCCCGTGAAGCGCTTGAACGGTCTGGTGAGATGGTATACCGCGGCGGCGTTGCTGGCGTTGGTGTTTGTTTCGGGGTGTATTCCCGTGCTGCCGTACACTGCGGCCCCGGTGACGACTCCTCCCGCCGAAACGAACTCGAACGTAATCATCCCGGTGTCACAGCCCGTCGGTGAGGTACTACACAGCGTGGCCGACGTAGTTGCGAAGGTGAAGCCCTGTGTTGTCGCGATATCCACCGAGGTGACCGCATACGACATGTTCAATCGCGCCTGGACCCAGCAGGGCGCGGGCTCGGGCTGGATAATCAGTGAGGATGGCTACATCGTGACGAACAATCACGTGGTGGAAGACGCCAGCAGTGTGGTTGTGACGCTCGATGACGGCAGGAGCTTTGAAGCGGAGGGTGTGTATACCGATGAGCTGACCGATCTTGCGGTTGTGAAGATAGGGGCGAAGGGGTTGCCCGTGGCGCACATCGGCGATGCATCGGCGCTGCGCATCGGTGACCCGCTGGTAGCCATCGGTAACTCGCTTGGCATGGGAATCAGCGCGACCGCCGGCATCGTGAGCGCCGTGGGCGTGTCGCTGGCATCCTCTCCCGGTCAGACTCTGCTGGAACTGGTGCAGACGGATGCCGCCATCAACCCGGGCAACAGCGGTGGACCGCTGGTGAACGCGTCGGGGCAGGTCGTCGGCATCAACAGCATAAAGATTGCGCAAATAGGTGTTGAGGGCATGGGATACTCCATCACTATCGACCAGGCGTTGCCTGTGATACAGGACCTCATCGCGCACGGCAGGGTCGTCAGGGCATGGCTCGGCGTGGGGCTTCTCACCGTCAATCCCGTCGTGAGTTCCCGGTACGGCCTCACTGCGCAAACAGGAGTGATGGTGACGGAGGTAGTTGCCGGCAGTCCCGCGGATGAGGCCGGCCTGCAAGCCGGCGATGTCATAGTGGTGTTCGGAGCGAGAGACATGACCAGCACGCACGATTTCATTCGAGCGATTAGTGGTCTCCTGGTCGGCAATCAGGTTGAGATCGTGTTCTGGCGAGGAGATGTGCAGAATTCGGTCTTCACCACGCTGGTGGCGAGTCCCGTGGGCTAGGGGACAGGCGTTAGTCCCAGACTGAGGCAAGGGGCGCACCGTGCAACGGTGCGCCCCTTGCCTGTCCGGGCCCCGGGAAGCTAGACGAACTGCAGGAAGCGCCGTGGGTTTTCCACGATTATGGTGTCCACCTGCTCTCGGGACAGACCGCGGTCGAGCAGCAGCGGCACGATGTTCTCCAGGATATGTGCGTAGCCGGGACCGCCCCAGGAGAAGAGCCTGTGCTTGCTGCAGTGGTCATGAGATATCAGCAGTTGGTCGATCAATCCTGCATCCACCAGTTGCACAATCTCAGCGACACGCCCGGCATCATTTGGAACCTCCACCGGCACAGGATTCTCCTCAGACAGCACGTGGCGTGTCTGATGCCATCCCTCGAAGGAGAACATGTCGTACTCCAGGTAGCAACCGGTCTTCGCCAGTTCCACGCGCATATCGTGCAGGAAGACAGTGCGGTCGATATGGCTCATGGCCACGCGAGTCACGTCGGCTCCGTTCTTCGCGAGGTAGTTCACTATCTCCAGGGGAGAGTCGGGACTATGGCCCGGGTGGATATTGACCGGGGCGCCCGTCGCTCTCTGAGCTTGTGCGGTCGCCCTCAGCGCCATGAGGTATCCCGGCGTCATCGGCCTGTCCGGGCCGAAGCGCTCGGTGCCAATCTCTCCGATGAGTCCGGAACGTATGCCGGTGCCGTCGGCGCCCTCCTCGATATCGCGTACGATGCTCTCCACCATCATGTCTTCCGTGAGCCCTGCGGGCCACCCCGGCTCCAGGTAGTAGCCTGAGCCCATGATGATGTTGAGTCCCGTGGCCCGCGCAATGCGCGCCAGCGCCTCGGGGTCGCGTCCGAGCCCGTGGTTGGACATGTCGACGAGCGACCGGCCGCCGAAACGCGCATAGCGCGCCAGCTCTCCGATAGCCACCTCTTCGTCCAGCATGATCCAGTTGTCCTTGTTGTTGTACGGGTGATAGCGGACCCAGCCCAGGTTCTCGATGGAGACCGGCTGGTGCGCACGGAACCGCTCGCTCGACCTCTTAGGCTCTGAAAACCACATGGAGAGGTCGAAGAGACAGTGCTCGTGGGGCAGGGTTACGCCAAGCTCCGCGGCATCTATCGGGCCGAGTACGGTCTGGACCTTTCCGCGCACGTCTTTCCTGGCCATCCGTTCCTCCTTGCATCGCCATGCAGGCCCCCCGGCGGGAGCCTCCGTTGGGGCGCGGACGAATGGTAGCAGACCGGCTGAATGTTGGTTGAACGGGCTCCTCCGTTGTTGGCGCAGGTTTGCCCGCGCCGACTCAGGGTCATACAATGTCTCAACGAGCGTCTGAGGAGGTTCACGAGCATGAGAAAGGTGGGAATCGTCGGCTCCGGAGCGCTGGCGCGGGCGGTGAGTGCGCGGCTGTTGGAATACGGCTTGCCGGTGCTGGTGTGGGGGCCGGACGAAGAAGGAGTCGGGGAGTGTGTTCGTGCGGGCGCAGCTGTGGCCTCGACGCCGGCAGAAGTGGCGTCTCAGGCTCAATTCATCATCGTGGCCGCGGCGGATGGGCCGGAGTCCGAGAGATGGCATTTGGGAGACCACGGGGTGATACAGGGTATGTGTGATGGACGGGTCGTGGTCGACATGACGACGATATCACCCGCGCTGGCTCATCGCCTGTCACACGCGTGCCGCGAGGCTGGCGGAGCCTTCCTGGACGCTCCCGTGAGTGGCGGCGCACCGGCTGCCCGCACCGGCAACTTGGTTGTAATGGTGGGCGGCTCGGAGACCGCGTATGACATGGCGCTGCCCGTGCTCGAGCCGCTCGGCCGTATCATAGTCCGGGTGGGGGAGACCGGGTCCGGGGCAATCGCGAAGTTGTGCAGCCAGGTGATGTGTTTCGTCAACTTGTGCGGGGTGTGCGAAGGTCTTGCCCTCGGCGCGAAGGCTGGAATCGACCTCAGGAAGCTCTTCAGTATCACAACTTCAGGAGCAGCGCAGTCGTGGGAACTGGACAATATGGGGCCGAAGATACTGGCCCGCGACCTTGCTACCGGCTACCCCGTGAGCACGTCCCAGTATGACCTCTCTCTCGTCCTCGACGCGGCACGAGAACTGAAGGTGTTCCTACCCGCCACGTCCATTGTGCACCAGCTCTATCACGCGGTTGAGATGGGCGGGCAGACCGGTGAGGCCTCGCAGGCGCTCATCCGCGCCCTTGAGACGATGTCGGGTGTGGAAGTTCGGGGCTGACCGCATGACAAAGCTCCGGTATGGTCGCTTGCGGAAGGCAAAGATGTGAGGGGCCATGCCTGATGATGCCGGGGTGCGGGGATTCGGTAACGCGCGTGTGAGTCAGTACGAAGGCTGCATGCTGGGGCTGGCGCTCGGCGACGCGCTGGGAGCGCCGGTCGAATTCGTCGAACTCAGCCAGATACACCAGGAATACGGCCCGGAAGGCATCTGCGGCCTGGAGCCGTGGCGCGAGTTTCCCGCAGGCTACTTCACTGATGACACGCAGATGTCCCTCGCCACCGCACGAGGGTGCATCGATGCGTACCTCGCACTGCGCCATGGCCAATCGTGGCGGCCGGCTCAGGCGGTATACCAGCGCTACCTCGTCTGGCTGCGCACGCAGGACATCCCGTACATGAATCGTGCCCCGGGTTCCACATGCCTCTGGTCGCTGAGGACGGGTCGCATGGGCACCGTGGCTGCCCCATTGAACTCCAGGAAAGGGTGTGGCGGGGTGATGAGGGTTGCGCCGGCGGGGCTTTCCTTTCCACCGGGACAGGCGTTCGAGCACGGAGTGGCGTTCGCCGCCATTACGCATGGTCATCCGTCCGGCTATCTCCCGGCAGGCGCACTGGCAGCGGTCATCGCCTGCCTGCTGGAGGGCAGAACGCTGGAGCAGGGACTCTCGTATGCAGTATCTGAGTTGCGGACCAGACCAGGTCACGAGGAGACGCTGGCGAGCATCGAACTGGCGCTCAAGCTTGTGTCCGAGGGAATCCCGCACGCGGATGCCATCCCCCTGCTTGGTGGAGGCTGGGTTGGGGAGGAAGCACTGGCCATCTCGCTGTACTGCGCGCTTGCCAGCGGGGAAGATTGGGAGACAGCGGTGCTCATGGCAGTGAATCACTCGGGTGACAGCGATTCCACCGGGTGCATCACCGGCGCCATCCTCGGCGCCCTCCACGGCGTGGAGGCGCTACCACAGCCGTGGGTGTCGCAGCTTGAGAGTGCTGCCGGCATCCGGGCGGTCGCCCACGACCTCTACCGTGTCGTGAGGGAGGGGATGGAGCCGCTTACCAAATACGATGATGCCTGACGTCCCTGCCGTGGCGAAGGAGATGGTTCATCGGCTCAGTCCACCGGCACCGGTACGCTCGCAACGATACGCTGGATAACCGAGATGGCATTGAGCCCGTGTACCGAAGCCCCGGTGTCCAACAGCACGCGGTGCGCCAGCACCGGAACGGCCAGCTCCTTGACCTCATCCGGCAGCACGAAATCCCGACCCCGTATCGCGGCCAGTGCCTGGGCGGACTGCTGTAGCGCCAGGGTTGCCCTGGGACTTGCACCGAGCCGCAGACTGCTGTCGCCTCGCGTGGCCCGGGAGACCTCCGTGATGTAGTGGCGTACGGAGTCCTCGACGAATACCTTGCGGCACGCCGCCTGCAGGTCGGCCAATTCGGACGTATTCAGAACGCTCTCCAGGACTTCGAGCGGCTGCGCATCCTGAAACCTGTGGAGCAACTCAATCTCCTCTTCCGAGGTCGGATACCCCATCGGCAGTCTCAGCAGGAAACGGTCAAGCTGGGCCTCAGGCAGCGCGAATGTGCCCTCCAGCTCTATCGGGTTCTGTGTGGCGATGACCATGAAGGGCCTCGGCAGCGGGATGGTCTCGAGGTCGGCCGTCACCTGTCTCTCCTGCATGCACTCGAGGAAGCACGATTGCGTTCTCGGGGTCGCCCGGTTTATCTCATCCACGAGGACGATGTGCGCGACCACCGGGCCGGCGCGGAACTCGAACTCCCCTGTCTTCTGGTTGAAAAAGTGGACGCCGGTGACGTCCGAGGGCAGCAGGTCCGGCGTGCACTGGATGCGGTGGAAACTGCCTTGAATGGAGCGGGCGATCGCTCTCGCGAGCGAAGTCTTGCCCACTCCGGGGACATCCTCCATCAGGATGTGCCCCTCGCAGAGCAGTGCTACGAAGCACAATTCGACCACGTCCGTTCTGCCCACGATGACTTTGCCGACGTTCTCCTGGAACCGTTCAGCTGCGCGCTTTATCCGCAGCACGTCCTGCTCCCGTAGCCCGTCATCAGGTTGTCTTGTTGTCATTCTGCACCTTCAGTCTGCGTATTTGTGCGGTCGGCGCCGCGTCGACGCGGCACCCTGCGGATGCGGTGGACGGCGAGCTGCATCTCCTGCACAGTGCGGCCGTCAGGTTCATACCCACCGTAGCGCGCGTGGGCATACGAGTCTGTGACAAACGCGAGGTCCGGGGTGGCGGCCGGCAGGAGTTCGCTCAATGCCGCCTGGTACTCATGGGCCGACTGCGAAGGCTTGCGTGGCTGCACCTTCTTCGCCGCCCACCGGACCAGTCCGGCATACACCGAGGTCCAGGTCGGCTCCCCGGCAGTCCCCATCTTCCGGCGGACGAATTGCGTTACGTAGTCTGCCATCCGCCTGGCCTTGCGGTCCAGCCAGAGAAGCAGCGCCAGCAGGTCGGCGAGCAACCCTGTATCGAGCGACTCAATCTCGATGCCGGACACGTTGTTGCGGCGTTTCAGCCATTCCAACAGAGAGGAGCAGAGCCTCCACAGGGCGAACAGGAACATGCCCATCACGACGACGACCCAGAGTATGAACAGTACGCGCCGCAGCAGCGCGGGCCAGGGCAGCGTTCGATAGAACTCGAGCAAGCCTGCATCGTCACCGGTAGCCGGTGGCTCCATCTCAGCGCCGGGCGGCATGTCGGGAGCTGGGAGGAGAGAGAAGAGGAAGAGCAGCGCGCTTTCCAGGGCGTGCAGGATGGCGCGGCCCACGTCGACGAGCGTGCCGACGAGATCGGGTGTGATGGCGATACCTGCCAGAAGTCCGAGGACGGATACCACCACAACGAGTGTGAGGAGCGAACCTGTGAAGTGGCGGCCGGAGGGGATAGAGGCAGGTTCGCCGCCAAGCCGGCTGCGGGTGATGGCGATGCCTGTGAGCGAAAGAGCGAAGAACGCCAGGGCCAGGAGCACGGGGTGTCCGGGCGCGACTCCGAGCCCGTGAGCCAGGAGGAACGCGCCGAGGAGCAACAACAGTCCGAACTGGAACTGCCCGAGGAGGGTTTCGTAGCTGGCCGGCCTGGACACAGCTCTACCGCCGAGGTACCAGGCGCAGGCGGAGCCACAAAGCAACAGGAGCTCCGCGGGCTGTGTCTCGAAGATGAGCCGAAGCAGTGAGCGGGGCAGCGCGAAGACCCAATCGGATTGACCCCACGCCATGGCCGGATACAGCAACAACTTGCCCACGAATGCGGCGATAGCGAACCACAGTACCCAGTAACAGGCGACGCGGGCGACGTGCTTCAGCGGCAGACGCTCCACGCCGGCGCGCGCCAGTGCTCCCGCAACGGCGAACAGGATGGCCGCCGGGGCGATGACGATGCGGTCGAGGAGCCTCATCTCTATGAGAGACAGCCATGCGTAGAGCCAGCACGCCTGCATTCCCAATTGCATCGTGGGAAGGAGCTGCCGCTTGAGTCGTTCCCTCATGCTCCTCCCAGGTCGAGAAGGTCGTCCGGACCACGGATGGACCGGTGTGGGAACGGCAACATGGTCTGGTGGGTTGCGTCTCCGATCTGCAGCACCAGCAAGGGATGCCGCCTGCCGCTGAGGGAGGTGAAGGCGTTTACGTGGGACTCATTCATGCGGCCGACAACGACAATCAGTCCCGCGCCGGACAGCGCGAGCCTGCGCAACTCATCGGCGAGGTGCTCAAACGGCGCGTCGACACCGGTCGTCACGCGGGCAAGCAACTCGAGGAGCGCGACGAGTTGCACGTTGCCGCTGCCGGGGGCGAGACGCGCCTTGCTCTCACTGGAGACAAGCCTGGAATTACTGAGGAAGCCGACCTGCATCTGGTGCTCGATACAGTGACAGGCGATGGACGCCACAGCGCTGGCGGCGAGCTCGAAAGGCTGATCATCAGTATACTCGTCGAAGCTGTCCGCAGCGAGGACAAGATTGACGCGGGACAGCGCCGATGGCTCATACAGCTTGACCATGAGCTGGCTGTGGTGCGCGCTGGCCTTCCAGTGTACGCGCCGCATCCCGTCGCGGGGCTGATATTCCCTGATGCCGCGCATGCGAGTCGGGTCTTCCTGCAGAGAGAAGCGACCGGTGAGGTCTCCGTCAGCATCCGCGCGCTGGAGCGGCAGGCGCCGGACCGGGTAGAGTCGGGGATAGACGGACACGTGCTCGTAGTCGCCGGCCTCCATCACCCGCGGGTACAAGCCGAGGATATCGCCAGAGGTGAGTGTGAGAGGAGGCACGGTGTAGTAGCCCCTGCGCTCGGGCGTCACAGTCTCCCGCCAGGTGAGCCGCGAGTACCACGGCATGGTGAGACTGCGGGCGAGTACCGGCAGGCCGTCATCGGTGCTTCGGTTGGAATGGATGAGACCCCGAGGCGCCTGCTGGGCGAGTTCGAGCCATGGGAGCGGCAGCACCTTCTGATTGCTGAGCCGCGTGGTGATGATGAGTTGCTCGCCGGGGAAGAGAGACGTGGTCGAGAGCGAGCGGTCGCAGCGGACGCGACGCAGACAGAGCTTGCTCCATGCGCGCGACACGGCGATTGTCGCCAGAGTGAGTCCCAGGAGCGTCACTATGGCCGGTTGACGGTTCAACGCGGCGATGGCGATGAGGACGAGAAGGGCCAGGACGGTGAAGCGGCCGAAGACGTGTCCAACCATGTCCAGTGGCCGGTCATGCGGGGGGAGGGTGGATGGGTGTGCTAGTGCTGCCATAGTGCCAGGCACGTACCGTGCCTCTCTGCCGCATCGCATTTGGGGCGGGGATGGGTGCGCGCAGGCGCAACAATCCCGGGTCAGCGAGGTAGAGTTCCTCGCGGCCGCAACCCCCAATGGTAGCAGATTTGGCGCGTTCGCCGACTGCTTCCAGTTCGAGAGTGGCAGGCGGTCGCATGCGGCTTCGCGTTGCTGAACGCCGGCGGCGGCGCAGGTGTACATTCGTTTGGATTCCTGACCCGCAAGTTTGATACTATGATGCGTCTCTGTGGATGGCAGAGCCCCCCGCCCCGCGCTCCTGTCCTCATGACGGGGAGCATGTCAGAGAAGTACAACGGTTGGAGGCAGGTCTGCCGAGTTCGACTGCGATGCTCTGCCCGAAGACATAGACGGATAGACAGGACGAATGCGACACCGGCCGACGGCTGCTTCAAGAGTTCTCGCGATGAGGGAACCACAATCGCGACCATGTGCCCGCCCGGACTGTTGATCCCAGTATGACGGATTGCGGTCGCCAGAGCCGGATGCAACCACGCAAGGAGGATACTCAGTTGGCAGCAAAGACCAAACGCACGTGTACTGACGACAAGGGCGTCGCCTGCAGCAGCCCTCTGGAGGAGCAGCTCCGCGCCGCGGGCAAAAGCGCTGACGCGGAGTGCGTGACCTGCAGCTCGACGGGCGAGCAGGTCAGCGGCGCGGCCAAATGCGCCGACGGCCAGGGCGTTGCCTTCAATCGCTCCCTCGGCGAGATAATCCGGGATGCGACCCAGAGCTTCATACCGCTCAACGGGTTCTACACGCCTGAGGATGTCAAAGACCTGGACTACGAGCGAGACTTGTCCGACCCGGGGTGCTATCCGTTTACCAGGGGCATCTACCCCCGGATGTACCGCGACCGGCTGTGGTTGAAGACCTTCATCGTCAGCTACAGCACGCCCGAGGACACCAACCAGGCCTTCAAGGAGTACGTCGCGAGTGGTCAGACGGGACTCCGCCTGCTCTGCGACCTGCCGACCCAGTCGGGCATCGACCCCGACCATCCTGCTTCCTGGAACAGCATGATGTGCGGCGGCATCTCCTCCTGCGCCCTCGAGACGTACGAGAGGATGCTTGACGGCCTGCCTCTCGCCAACGTGGACTACGAGCTGGCGCACATGGGGATGTCAAGCTTCCTCTGTTTCTACTCGTACCTTGTGGCCATGATGGAGAATCGAGGCATCCCGATATCCACCCTGCGCGGCTCGGCTATCAATGACCCGTTCAGGTCGAAGATAGTCTACGCATGTCCCGATTTCCCGACGGAGATCGACCGTCGCATCACCCTCGACCTCATCGAGTTCGCCGTCCGCAACACGCCGAAGTGGAAGGCGTATGCACCGAACGGTGTTGATCCCCAGCAGTCGGGAATGGTTGCACCGCAGGAGATGGCCGAGGTGCTTGGCGTGGCTACCGCCGTCTACTCAGACCTCATCAACGAGCGCAAGATAAGCCTCGATGAGGTCGGACCGACGGTGTTCGCGATGGATGCCGAGTCCGACTTCTTCGAGACGCTCTGCAAGTTCAGGGCGACGCGCCGCATGTGGGCGAAGATTGCGAAGGAGAAGCTGGGCGCCACCACGGCCCGCGCCCAGAGCCTGCGCATCGGCATCCGGACCTCGGGACTCTCCCTGCAGACGCAGAAGCCGCTGAACAACGCGGCCCGCGTGACGCTGCAGATTCTGAGCTGCGTGCTCGGCGGCGTGAACTCGCTCGATGCGTCGAGCATCGACGAGGCCATTGGCCTGCCCTCCCGGGAAGCGCGGCTGTTCAACCTGGACGCGCAGCACATCATCACCCACGAGGCGAACGTCCCGCTGGTGGCCGACCCGCTGGGCGGCTCCTACTACGTCGAGTGGCTCACCAGCAAGCTGGAGGAGGAAACCAACCAGATACTGCGCGAGATCGAGGCAAACGGCGGCATGTGGAAGTGCCTCGAGTCCGGCTTCCTGCGGCAGATGATTGACTCCAGCAGGATGCGGGTGCAGGCCGAGATAAACGAGAACAAGCGGCTCATCGTCGGCGTGAACGCCTTCCAGGGGGAAGAGGGCCCTATCAACAAGGTCATCGAGAACTGCGCCTACAAGGTGCCTTCGAAGCAGATGCGGCTTCAGACCATAGCGGACATAAAACGTGTCAGGGCGACACGTGACCCGGAGAAGACGAAAGCCGCTGTGATGGAACTCTACAACGCGACGAAGGAAGGCCGGAATGTCGTGCGCGCCACCATCGAGGCGTCGAAGGCAGGCGTGACTGTGGGAGAGACGGTGGGCATCATTCGGATGGCCTACGGCTATGGCTATGATCCTCTGAACCAGATATCGACGCCCGACTTTATCGACAGTCTCCTGGGAGGCAAGTAGGCAATGGCAGTCAAGCAGAAGATAATCCGAATCATCATCGGCAAGGTCGGGTGCGACATCCATGAGAGAGGCGCCCTGGTGCTGGCCCGCGCCTTCAGAGACGCCGGCATGGAGGTCATCTATCTCGGCAGGTTCCAGACCGCCGATGCCATTGCCAAGACGGCGGTTGACGAGGACGCGAGCATTATCGCGCTGAGCGACCACACCGGCAGCATGCGCTATATCGCCGACCAGATGATGGAGTCTCTGAAGAAGTACAAGGGCACGGATATTCCTGTCATCTCCGGCGGCCTCATCGCCAAGCGCGACCTGCCCTACCTTGAGAAGCTGGGAATCACCGGCAACTTCGGTCCCGGCACGCCGCTGCCAACCATCATCGAACACATCAGGAAGACGGTCGAGAAGAAGCAGGCAGCCTCAGACTGAGCGGGGAGCAGACTGGTTTCGCGGCAGATGCGAGACCTGTCGGAGACCGAAGAAGATGGAAGCGCAGAAACCGAGGAACGCAACGGAAATGGCGAGTATGAAGCCGGTACGTCTCGAGAAGGGCTACGCGCAGGTCTATACGGGGAACTGCAAAGGCAAGACGACTGCCGCCCTGGGACTGGCGTTCAGGGCCATGGGCAGCGGCTTCAAGACGTACATCGGGCAGTTCATGAAGGGGCAGCAGTACGGTGAGCTTGAATCCGCCCGCTTGGTGAAGCCGTACATAACCATCGAGCAGTATGGCAGGAAGGACCTTGTGCACGTCAAGGAACCGCCGCTGGAGGAGGATGTCCGGATGGCAGCGGACGGTCTGGCCAGGGCGCGCAGCGCCATGCTGTCAGGCGACTATGACATCGTGGTGTTCGACGAGATACTCACCGCTCACGATTTCCACCTGGTGTCCGTCGACAGTATCCTGGAACTGGTGAGGATGCGTCCCGACAATGTTGAGATAGTCCTCACGGGGCGATACGCACCGCAGGAAGTCATCGACGCCGTGGACCTGGTGACCGAGATGGTTGAGGTGAAGCACTACTTCAGGAAGGGCGTCAACGCTCGCAAAGGAATCGAGTTCTGATATCGCCGCCGGGCGCACCGGATTACCCCCGGGGAATTGGTGGGGATGGCGGAGGTCAGCGAACACAGATGCAGTGCGTGGTCCTGATGAGACCATGGCAGGCTCAAGCACGGGGAGAGACAACTCGAAGTGGCAACAGACAAAGCGTTCAGTGAAGCAACGGCAAGGCTGATAGATGACATGATGCAGGGCAATGCCCGCGCCCTGGCAAGGCTGATTACCATCGTTGAACGAGACGATGAGGAGAGCTATCAGGTCCTGCGGCGTATCAGCCCATCGGGCAAGGCTCACCGTGTCGGCGTTACCGGACCACCCGGCGCCGGAAAGAGCACGCTCGTCAACCGACTGACGTCATTCGCTCGACAGGATGAGTTGCGGGTAGGCATCATCTGCGCGGATCCGAGCAGCCCGTTCAGCGGAGGCGCGGTGCTGGGCGACCGGGTCAGAATGCAGCAGCACTATATGGACGAGGGAGTTCACATCAGGAGCATGTCTCTCCGCGGGAGCCTCGGTGGGCTTCCGGCGACCGTTCACGGCGTCATTAAGCTGATGGACGCCTCCGGAAAGAACCTCATCCTGGTCGAGACCGTCGGCGTCGGTCAGATGGAACTCGACGTCATGGACAATGTCGATACGGTGGTGGTGACCCTTGTTCCGGAGGCGGGAGATGATATCCAGGCGATGAAAGCCGGCCTCATGGAGATAGCGGACATCTTCGTAGTCAACAAGGCAGACCGTTCGGGAGCGGACAGTCTCGTGGTATCAATCAGGAGCATGCTCGACCTTGTCTGCCATGATGGTGGTTGGAAGGCCCCGGTGCTGGCCACGCAGGCAGAGAACAACATCGGTGTTGAAGAGCTATACCAGCAGATCCGGCGACACTGGAAGACATGTGCCGACAGCGGCATCCTCGATGAGAGAAGAGCCAGGCAGAGGCGCAACGAGCTGGCGACGGTACTCCAGAAAATGGTCGTCCAGGAGTTCACCAAAGCAATAGCGTCGGACCACCGTCTTGCAGAATACGTGTCCCAGATGAACGAGGGCACGATCAGCCCGTACGCAGCGGCAGAGACGATATACAGCATCATCGCACAGAAGGGGGAGCCGGAATAGTCTGTTGACTCACCACCGGGCAAGTCAGATAAGCCCTCTCATCCTCAGGACCCAGAGTATGCCGGGTACCTGCAGGTCGAGTTCCTCACCGTCCGGAAGATTCAGCATGAACTCATCAGCCTCGCCTGTGGGCACCTTCAGTACCTCAATCTCTTCGATGTCCTTGCCGGTAGGTTTCCCCACGAATTCCACGTCCGGGGCGAAGTAGTGCATGGCCCTGGTGCCGGTCAGTGCCGCGGACAGGGGTGACAGGAACACCGGAATCAGTTGCGTGGCGGCATAGCCGGTCTCTTCGAGGAGTTCTCGTCGCGCCGCTTCCTCCTCGCTCTCGCCCTTGAGGTCCGTAAGTCCTGCGGGGAACTGGATGACGCGGGATTCGGTTCCGGCGCGCCAGTTCTTCTCAAAGAGCAGTTGTCCGTCCTTCGTGCGGGCAACGATAACCACTGCTCCACTCCCGTGGATGTTCGTCCGCTCTATCGCCTCCCACACGCCTCGTGCGCCGTTCGCGCCCTCGACGCGCTTCTCGACAACGCGTACGAACCTTCCCTCATAAACGGTTCTTCTGTCAGTCACTCTCATTTGGCTTCACCATGAAGTTCCCTCTCGGTTGCTCAATCGCCACGTTGCAGGTGAGAAGGCATATCCACGAGGGCAGTTCAAGCGGTCAGCGGTGTGGTGGGCAGTACTGGACTTGAACCAGTGACCTCCTGTGTGTAAAACAGGCGCTCTAACCGGCTGAGCTAACCGCCCGTCGTCTCGTGTGTTGAGGGGGAAAGGACTCTAGTACGCCAGGTGGGATTTGAACCCACGACCTCAGCCTCCGCAGGGCTGCGCTCTATCCAGCTGAGCTACTGGCGCATGAGTGGTATGGTGCCGAAGGAGGGACTTGAACCCTCATGCCCGTACGGGCACTACGCCCTGAACGTAGCGCGTCTGCCATTCCGCCACTTCGGCGTCTAGACTTCCTCCGCCTTGAATTCGCTGGAGCTGAGTGACACAAATATCAGTGCCAGCAACCCGAGCGGGTTCACGGTCAGAAACGAGCACAGGGCGCCGGTAACTGCCATTCCGAAGCTTGACCTCTTCAGGGCTGAGGCCCCGCCTATGATGGCCAGGATGCCCAGTACTACGACCACGCCGCCCGCCACAAGGAGAGGGATTCCTGCCTCAACGGGAAGCAGGCCAACAAGCCTGGGCAGAAGCGGAAGGTCCGGTTGCCACAGTTCCATCCCGAATACGGTCACAAGGACCAGCAGGACGCCCGCGACAATCTGGCACACCCCCACGATGATGCTCAGGATTCCCCCTGCGCTCAGCAACCCACCCCTGTCACCGTTCCCTGCCATCACTGCTCCTCTCGCACGTGCGCGTGGACACGTAACTATACCGTCAGAAGGCCTAAAACGCAAGAAAGGCGGCGTTGCACCGCGCAGCCGGTTCTGGTGTAGGGGCGGACCTCCGCGCCCGCCCGTTCGGGGGGATTCCGGGGACACCATGGACACCGCAGCCACCGACGTTTGGAAATGGTGTCCCCGCATTCCCTGTCATCGATGGATGGCGGGCGGCACATATGCCGCCCGTACGAATTCCCTATCCCCTCCGAGGGGACAGGCATGGGAGCGTGCCCGGCAGGGGAATCCCCGTCCGGAAATACGGGGGCAGCAGTCACCTATTGTCAGGACGGAAATGAGCATGGTGTCCCTGCAATCAGGGCACACCGGCGTGGCGAGGGTGTGGAGGTGATTCTGGTTCGCTGCCGCAGGCCGTTTCTGTCCCTCCCGCCGTTCCGCAGGACATGGTGTCGAATGCGTTGCCGTTGTCCCTGAACACACATCTCACCGATCAAAGCCCTGATTCACGTCCAGTCTACGGGCGAGGCATGCCATCGCCCCTACATATACCACCCGGTGTCCGCCCCGCCCACAAGACCGGGGACACCATTTCGGATTGCTACCGCGTGAGGTGTCCGTCGTGATGGGGACACCATTCCCAATCGTGGTCTGCCGGAGGTGTCCATGGTGTCCCCATAGTGACAGAGAGGGGGGCGGCTGTGAAGCCGCCCCCCTTGGGGTACTCAGAAGCAGGGAGGCTAATCCCTGCGGAAGACCATGATGAGGGCAGCGATGAGGACGACGATGACCGCGATGATGGCGATGATGCCTGCGGTGCCGAGGCCTGTCTGCTGCTGGGAGGGAACGTCACGGGTGACGGTCCTGGGGGCGAGGACTGAGAACTCACCGGTCATGCCATCGATGGCGACCTGGTAGGTGCCCGGGATGGCGCGGGAGGTCTTGAAGACGACCTGCTGGCAGGAGCCGCCGGAGACGCCGACGGACTGAGACGCGACGGCCTCGCCGTTGACCATGAGGGAGACGGTCTTGGTGCCGCGCTCTTCGCCGCTGTTGCAGATGTTGGCGGAGATGGTGACCTCCTGGTTGGGGAGGACCTGTGCGGGATCGATGTTGAGGTAGGAGACGCCGAGCTTAGCCGGCTCTACGGTGTCCTTACTGGTGGGTTTCTTGATGGTGATGTAGGCCTTCATGGTGATGGTCTGTTCGAAGCCGCAGGAATCCCAGACGGTGAGGGTGACGTTGAAGGCGCCCTCGCGGTTGTAGACGTGGAATGGATTCTGCTCTTTTGAGGTAGAGCCATCGCCGAAGTTCCAGAGCCACTCTTCGATCTCGCAGCCGGGGGCAGGAGTGGAGAGGTCGGTGAATTGGACCTTAAGGCCTGGCTCGCCGGAGCGGGCGACGCCCTTGAACTTCGCACTTGCGCCGACGGGGTCGCCACTCGGGCAGGGTCCGTCCAGCCATGGGGTGTAGTCGATGCCGAAACTGACCCAATCGCCCTTGACGAGCTGCAACTCCAGTTCTGGCTCTCCCGTGGTGAGGGTGTCAACTGTTGGCCCTTCCACATGGCCCCACCAGTTGTTCTCACAGTTGAGAAGGTCGAACCCATTCAACTGGCCCGGCTCGGCTTCGAACGCGCCCCACTCGTAGAAGACGCCCCAGTCGTCATTGTCGTAGATGTTGTTGCCGTTGGCGGTCAGTGCGCCATACTGCTGCACGTAGATGCCATATTCGTTGTCGTAGATGTTGCAGCAGCCGCTGACGATGGCGCTGCCGTCATCCTCGACGAAGATGCCGGCGCCCATGTACTCGTTTCCATCAAGCGGAGCGTCTTCCGGTTGAGGTGAATCCACGTAGTAGTCCCTGTCGTAGCAGCCGTATATCTCCGTTCCTGAGACGGTCACCATGCCTTCCCAGTCGACGAAGATGCCGGTGGCGCAGTAGGAGGAGTACATGCCACCACCAACGATCTCGCAGTTCTGCACTACGGCGGTATCGTCCTTCACGTAGATGCCCACGTTGCAGCCACTGATTTCCGTATTGCGGATTGTGACAGTGCGTACTTGCGAGAAGTAACCCACGACGATGCCGAAGCCCTGTTGATAACGACTATCGAATCTGACGCCGTCAATGGTGACGCCGTCCACGAGGCCGGTACTCTGGTAGTAAAGTATGGCGGCGTCTCCGTCATAATAGTCGTTTCCCGCGGACAATCCGCTGGCATCGAATTCAAGGCCATCGATGGTAGCGTTTGCCGTGGGGACGTAGCCATCCCAGATGCCATAGCCAACCAATGCCATCGCAGTTTGCTTCGAGTACCACGGGTCATAGAACGTGTTGACGACAGCGCCCGTTTCTACGGCGATGACGGTCATGTCATCGCTCGTGATATTGAACGCCGAGTACTCGCCCGCAAAGACGTTTACGGTGCTGCCCGAGACAGCCTCGATGCCGTAGGCGATGTCGGAGAAGGCGTTGTAGCCGAAGATGTAGCCGTTGCCGACGATGTCGCCGGGGGCAGCGGAACTCCAGTCATCATCGACCCAGACGGTGGAGGGGGCTGCGAGCCTGGTGACGGTGATGGTGAGGGTGTGAGTGCCTGCCGGCAGGTTGACGGAGGATTGGGAGCGCATGTTGATGGTTTGACCGCTGCCGGTCATGGTAAGAGAGACGTCGAGAGGCAGGATACTTGCGACGTCACCCCATGTGAGTGTCTTGGTGGTGCCGGTGGGGGAGAAGGTGTAGAGGGACCACTGTCTGGTGGAGCCTGCGGTGGCTCCGACGGGAGCGCGGAAGTCCTTCTTGAGGTAGGACCCTGGGGCGTAAGTGAACGCAGCGTAGGGAGCTGTCGGGTCGAAAGGATTAGGAAACGTGGTGTCGAACGCGTCAAAGCCATCGGTGGCGCCAACCTTACACCCGAACGTAAGGTCCGCATGCTCGCCAAGGGCTGAAGAGGTGGTGAAGGGGATGACGATCTCCCATTCCTCATCAGCGGCGAGGACCTGCTGCGCGGGCAGCACGACCGCGACGGCCGAGAGAAGGAGCGCCAGTACCATGAGTGGTGCGAGGAACCTTGATGTTCTCGCCATGTCTACGTACCTCCAGTGTCGCTGAGTCTCTTGATTGTGCAATCGAGGCAAACAGAACACGGGACAGCAAACCTGCCCGCGATGAGACTATAGCGGGGTGTCGTATCACTGGTCAATCATCCGAAAGGATGAATCGATGCGCTTCGCGGGAGTTTGCCGGCAGAGCCGGGGTTGGCGGGTTGCGGGTTAGCGGGTCACGGGTTGGAGAAGGGGGATACCATGCCCGCCCACTGTGCGGAGTGCAACGTTCTGAGTTCCCTCGCAGTTACGGGGACACCATTCCTGATCGGGACTGAGCAGGGTCTGCATGGTGTCCCCGCGATCAGGGCACACCGACGTGGTGGGGGTGTGGCGGTGATTCTGGTTCGCTGCCACAGGCCGTTTCTGTCCCTTCCGT
>Ga0351892_10150_pt1 | contig 27773 bp, 29 predicted proteins | sample TotcelFGM3001K14_FD_206763 | JGI IMG/M metagenome (GOLD analysis project Ga0351892, IMG submission 206763) | Enriched cells from coal bed in the Powder River Basin, Montana, United States - Total cells FGM rep3 HSBNCT.FGM.300.1.K14 ... | reverse complement strand
AGCAAGTGATACCCTTGTTTCAAGAGGGTCAGTGAGGATGCCTGCCGCGCAGCCTCTTGTTCAACTATTCTCACCGTGTTTTTAAACGCCGCCTCCTTTCTTGGTTTCCTTTCCCATGAGTGTCTTTTCCGAAGAGATTGACGAAAGGCCACGAATTTGGTAGGAATTAAACTATCCTTATTGAATAGAAGTTCTGCATCCCGGAACGCGGTAAGAATCTGTGGCGGTCTCGCCGTTGCTGCAATTGAGGATGCGAAGCTCCTCGCACAGAATCAGAAAGCCAGAATACCTGTTAAATCGGCTTATTCAAGGGCACCGATGCTAAAGTGGCTTGGAAGCGTTTTTACGCCGATCGAGCCCTTTTTGTATTTTTGCAGGTGGGGAGAGGATTTTGAAAGCTGTCAGGCTGTTTGGGATTCAAGACGTAAGAGTGGTCGAGGAGTCAGGGCCGGGGCCAGAACCTGGTCGGGTCGTGCTGGATGTGTCACAGACCGCCCTGTGTCGAACGGACGCCAAAATGTGGGCAGTGGGACAGCGTGACCTGGTGTTACCTCGCATCCTGGGGCACGAGGTTGCGGTTCGTGATCCAAAAGATGGGCAAAAGTATGTGGTTTGGCCGGGGAATGCCTGTGGGGTCTGTGACCTTTGTCTTGTGGGGAGGCAGAATCTTTGTCGGCACATGAAATTGCTGGGTTTTCACCTGGATGGAGGATTAGCAGAGAAAATTTCGGTTTCACCGTCGAGCCTGATAGCGTTGCCACCGGGTTTGAATTCGAAAATCGCCACCTTGGCGGAGCCCCTGGGATGCGGTTTGAACGCCCTCGAACGTCTCAGTTTGGCCCAACGTGAGACATGCCTGATTTTTGGTGGTGGCCCGGTAGGACTCCTGCTAGCCTCGGCGGTCGTCAGGAAAGGGGGACGACCTTGTGTGGTTGAACCCGACCCTGATCGCCTGCAGCGGGGCCATCGGTTCATGGAGGCATTGGGAATCGAATACAAGGACCGGGTTCCCAACCGGACTTTCGATACCGCAATAAACGCCGCGCCTGACGGAAACATCCTATCCGAAGCCTTGGAACGGCTTAGGCCTGCCGGGCGGTTCTGTTTGTTCAGCGGGCTGACTCGGGGGCCGGAGTTTTCCCCCGGCTTGATCAACGAAATCCATTACCGGGAATTGGTTCTAATAGGAGCCTACGGGTGCACCAGGGACCAAATGGCGGCGGCCTTGGAGCTTTTGTCGGACTTTTCCACGGAAATGGAGCAACTGATCGACAGGTGGATTCGTCTAGAACAAGTGCCTGAGGTTCTGGCTGATGTCTGGGATAGCCGGGTGATGAAATGCGTGGTGCAGTTGGAACCCTGACGGCCTGTGGTCACTGGGGTCTAAGGACATCGAGAAACCAAGGGCGTTTCCCCGAATCAAAGTGGGTAAGTTCGCACCCATCCTAACGGCAAGGAAAAAATCATGAGCACAGAAGGGGCACTCAGACAGTTCGGCCGGTTGATCTGCGATGTGGCCGATGGCAAGACCATGACCAAGGAGGAGGCCTGTGATGCCTACCGCCAGGTGATCCTCAACGAACAACCGGAACTTCAGCAAGGGGCTTTCCTGATGGCCCACATCGCCCGGGGGCCGACCACGGTGGAACTATCCGGCGCCTGGACCGCACTGGACCTTTACGATACGGCCAAGATCACGGCCACCATCGCAGGCCCCATCTGCGATATTGTGGGCACCGGTTCGGACAAGCTCAAAACGGTCAATTGCTCCACGCCCGCATCCCTGATCGCTGCGGCCTGTGGGCTGCCGGTGGCCAAGAAAGGCGCCAGGCTGGTCACGGGGGTTTCGGGAGCTTCGGACATATTCGAGATATTTGGCGTGGATATGAACGGGTCCCTGGAAAATGCCGAAGCCTGCCTGAACGAGCATCTCATCTGCTACCTGCCGGGAGAATCCTTTCTCAAGTCGGGGTGGGCCAGGTTAATTCGGTCCATGCGATTTACTTCGGCCTTCAACATCATCGGTCCTTTGACCCGGCCTTGCGCCCAGACCGATTGCATCGTCATCGGCGCTTATAGCCCGCAGGTCTGCGACCAATTGGTGGCCATTTTGCAGGAGATCGGCATGTCGGCGGCTTTGGCACCCTATGGCTGGGACAATCGCCGGGACAAGGCTCTGGGCATGGATGAATTCTCCACCTGCGGACCGACCCGGGTGGTGGAACTGAAAAATGGCGCCATTGAGGTATATGAATTGACCCCTGCTGATTTGGGCGTCCCAGATGTTGATTTCGAGGCTGTCGCCAGCCGGCCTAACGCCAAGGCCAATGCCGATGCCATTTTCAAGGTTCTGAGCAAGGAATACGAATCGCCCCTGGCGGATTTCTTTTGCGTCAACGCCGGCGCGGCCTTGTACTCAGCCGGCCGGGCCAAGACTTACCGTGAGGCCACAGACCAAGCCAGGCAGGCCTTAGCTGCAGGCAAGGCTTTGGAGAAGCTCGAGGCTCTGGTCTCGGTTCAAGGCGCTAAATAAAACAGCCACGAAAAGGCCCGGGATTAAACTTGCTAGGTGAGCGCATTGAGCGCAGTAAGGCTGAGGCATGGAAGTGAGAAAACAGCCCCAAAACGATCGATCTCACCGAAATCCTATAAGTCTTTTGTATTTGCCCCATGCCAGCACCATCACGGGCGGTTATATTAATATTTATGAGGCAAGAAGCACGATTTTTTAAAGCTCGGGCGGACGAGACCAGATTGCAGATTCTCTGGCTTCTCGTGTGAGAAGAAGAACTCTGCGTCTGCGACATTATGCGCACTTTGGGTATCCCTCAATCCAAGACCTCCCGCCATCTCCTACCAGAGGCGTGATAGGTTAGAGCCGTGGGCGACACTTCTGCCACCAGATGCTCTCGACCTTCTAAAAAAAGGAGGCGCCCCAAAAGATATGTCCGGCCTTTCAGGGCGTATTGTATCAATCGGGTTGTGACCGGACGGGCCAATTCCTGGCCTTGAGCGAATGACCTTGCACGTTGATGCTATGGAGAATAAGTATCTCACAATTCCTGAAATGAACTTCTCCCCCTCATCTGCACCTATCGATTAAACAGAAAGGAAATGCCGGTAAGCTACACATTTCTTGCCAAAAAAGAAACTCTATTAAATTTCTAAGAAATTGAAGATATTAAATGTATATCATAGGTAGCAATTAACCATCAATAAAATTAGGAGGTGGGTCATGAAGCTATCAACGGCCATTAATCTTTATCTGGAGTATCACAAGCTGAACTCCCAAAAAAAATACTAGCCGAACTTACTCGATAATTCTCTTAAAATTTTCGAAAAGTTTTCCAGACCGAGAATTGGAATCTATCACCCCAGAAGACGTCCTCTCATTTATAACGTCTATCAGTACTGAATGTAAGCAGCTAACCAAACACACTCGATATTCCTACATCAAGTCCTTTTTTAATTTCGTTAAGAATAATCTGGACCATATGCAGCAAAATCCCTGTAAGGCGCCAATGCTCAGGAAAATATTCCAGCAAGGGAAGATTGTCCGTTGGCAGATTATTGACAAGGAAACTATCGATGAAATCATCTTCAGGACTATCAACCCCAGGCATCGCCTGATATTGGAACTTATGGCCCGGGGTGGTATGAGGATAGGAGAGGTTCTGGGTCTCATTGCCATGGATATCGATGACCAGAAGCTAATTGTCAGGAATCCCAAAAGCGGCAAGGAATTTGAGATAGTTTTTATTCCAAAGCGGTTGGCTGCCAGGCTGAAGGATTACATAAAAGAAAGGACATTGAAATCAAATCAAAGGATTTTTCCCATTACATATAGTGCCGCAAGAGTTATGGTCAGAAAGGCCGGAGCTTTGGTCGGCGTTCACCTCCGCCCCCATGACCTGAGAAGACACGCGGCAACCTATGCCTCAAGGTCTGGGGTTCCTGTAGAAATTGTCAGCAAAATTATCCTCAGGCACTCTAACCTTTCCACTACTCAGAGATATCTTGGAAAAGTCAGTGATAATGAGGCAATCAGGTGGATCGAAAACCTTTATGGCTAGGCAAATTATCACTCCGGGTGGCGGTCAGAATAACCCTACCCGGAGCGCACAGAAATTGAAGAAATGGTTCGCGTATCTATTACTCTTACTCTAATTTTAGGTGGCAGTTTGCTATTCATAGCAGTAACTTGCAACATGGGATTTTTATTTTAATATATAATTTTATTAAATTTTCTCACCATGAGCCAATTGTGTTTTTATAAACTCGTACATTGTCTCGGCGTGGACGGGTAATCATATTTATCCGTTATATTTCCAATACCTTGAGTCCGATGTCACTCTCCTCGCTACGCTCAACTTTGCATATCGTCACATTATAATTACCTTGGTCGATGAGCTTTCTTATTAAAGTGATATCCGCCTCGGGTGTCGCCAGGCCAAAACAAATTTGTTTTAAGTGGCTTTTATCTATGGATTGGAGGCCCTCAGTCTTTCTAATAATGCGAACTTCCTTTTCATATTCCCATGGTTGGGCTTTGACCGTAAGTACCTTTTTAATCAAGGGTATGCCAAATTCTTCAAATGAGTTTAATTGATGTGCCTCTTGCAGAAACCAATCGGATATAAGGTTAATGCCGTATTCGACCTGAGCGGTCCAAAGGTCGTTACCGTTGAAAAATGTTTCGGGGAAGGAATATGTCAAACAAAGGCCACGGTGTCCATCAGCATAATGCGACCACAATAACGGGTTTAGAAGTTCAAGAGAAAATGAACATACTCCCTTACTTGCGAGATCTGTTTGGACCTTTCTAAAGAAACTATCCATGACGCGAAGTTTCTCCAATCGCTGGCGTGATGGCGACTCGGATTTTAAAATCGCATTTTCCAGAGCGGTGATAATATCTACTCTGCAGTCAAATGGATCGTTCAAACGTTCCGGACGGGCAAAATATAACTCGCTATGCACAATTGACTTTATAGCGAACGTATCAATCTTTCTGAATTTGAAGAGAACATGTTCAGTCATTTCTGTCATGGGGAAAACATTGATAGGTCCGAAGCATTAACTGGTATCAGGTAATGTCAGCGTATGTATCCATCTGAAAATTAAATTGATTAACGGAATTTCACGCCAAGGCCATGATAGATCTTCGATTTTATAGATTAATTTCTGTGGAGATTAAATTTGTAACAGGTGTATAGAGATCAATGTCGGTTTCAGGTGTTTTTATTGAGATTATAAGAGAATATCTAGCAAGTTTATTCCATCTGGCTAATTTCGGACGTTCTCGCCACCAACCAATAACAGGAAATACTGCGATAAAACCTCTCTGTGCAAGATCAACCGCAGTGCCAGACCAAATATCTGAATGAAGTGAACCGCGTTTTCTTAGATTGGGTCCTAAGAGCCATCCCTTGTCGTTACCGCCGGAATTAATCCCACTTTCTTCATCTCTGGCCAGCCGATTTATACGGCTTCTAAAATCATCTATAGTTTCTATGGGCCTTCTAACATCAAATCTAAATCCATGGGAAGCATAACTATATTTTCTTGACCAACCCCTTTCCCCTGGATTCGGTTCAATAAAATAAGATAAGGTAATTCTCATTTCTACTGGAGTTTCACCTAGTTCTTCCAAAACCTCTCTCGGCCAGGGGATAGTGTGAAAGTTCATATCACGCAGTTTGAATTTATTCTCAACTTTATCGAATGGTTGCATGGCATCCTGAGCTACTAAGGTCAAGGAGTTCTGGGCGCTCCACATTGCTTCATTAAAATTGGGGACTCCGTAACCGCAATATCTCAATAAATTTTCAAAATTTCGTTTATTATTAAAAGGGGCAAAGCGGGCCTGCATTGCCTCCGTCCATGTAGCAGAATGAGCTAATAACCCACGGATCGTTTCCGGCCAATATTGGGAATATCTTGATTGAAGCATTATAGCCATTCTTGCCGCTAAAGCCGTAGCAGCACTGGTATCATGCATAATATCAAATGGCCTGATGGTAAATTGCCGATTAGTAGAAAGTAAACTAAGGCTATCTAGGTAATCAGCCAGACCATTTCCTGGATTGATAGCCATATTACCCCCTTCCATAGCAATATCAGGTTTTATTGGCCACTGTTTTGCCCAAAGGAAGGAAGTACAACTGCTGGGGGATAGATCGCCAAATGGAGCCACAATATTCCAGCCCGGATATTGCATCAAATCTATATTATTTTTTTCAGTGAAAGCTCCCACGGTTAATGCATTCCATGATTGGCCGGGATCATGTATGCCTTCGGTCTGATTACTATCAGGATACTCATGCCGTTTTCCTAGCTTGGTATTACCGGCAGCTACAATGATTAGTCGTTTTTCCTCATCATTGGCTCCTGATGCCAAAGTATCTAATTGTGCTGACCAAGACGAAGGTTTCCCTCGATCTCGAAAATCTGGAGTGCTTACAGCCATGCAAAATACACGATGACGTCCGGGGGCGGTAATCTCAGCTCGGGCGATTCCTTCTGTAGTGATGGCTCCATAAAGATGGGGTGGATTATCTCCATACGGGGGTAATATTTTGACAGATTCAAGTCGATGTTGCAGTTGGATTTGGTTACTGCCCATTAAAAGCTTGGTTATATCGCCATATAAACTTAACCCTGCCATCAGGGTGCCATGCCCCTGGGTGATCGCTAATATTCCAAACAGGGTCAACTGTATGCATATCAGCATCATCTAAAGCCATTCTTAACAGCGGGTGCTGATTATTAATTCCTGTATCCAATATGCAGATAGCCGGACAATCCGGAGACGGGCCGTTTAATCTTTGTAAGGCATCATCAACCCATTCATATTGTTCAATCGATGTCAGGCCCATAAAAAATTCCGCAGTTTCTTTGGCCCTTCGAAGCTCCGCGATACTATTGAGCAGGTTTATTGATTGACTCATTTGCTCTTTTGTGCCTTTGGCAACAATAACAGTGCGTTCGGGGAACTGAATTTCTAACTGGCCCATTTGTAAACCAATTTGTGAGGCATGGTCTTTGAAAAAGTTAAGGTATGCTTCCCGGTCATTTCCAACCCGCAACCATATTTCCCACCAGATTTCTTCGTTATCGATAGGAAAAGTTTCAATATCATCCATCCACAATGCTTCCAAGGCAGCTTTTCGCAGGTCGGAAATACTATCGATCAAACGCTGATTGCGCGGCTTTCCTTTGGGAGTGTCATTTTCAAGATACTGTGAAACCAATTTAATAAAATGGGTCAATTTACCTTCCGGGACAAAGCAGGTGGCCAAAGTTTTTTCTGCACTTTCTTTGACCGCCAGCAATTCAATTCCCGATCGCATATATTCAAGGCTATCAATTTTTAAATCAAAACCAGGCTCACTTTCAAATTGCAGGTAGAAACCATTGCCAACATCTATACCAAAAGACCGCTGCTCATTGCTAACCGCTTCAGCCTCTTGTCTTAGGTGTTCAAGTTTGTTCAACAAAAGAGTACCATGGGTATTCCTGTCTCTGAGGGGAAGCTTCAACTCTTTACCCCCACGGCGGGGGGAGGCATATTGTTCTGTGGAGGCTGTGTTAGTGATTAAAAGGTGGGGCAATTTTTTGGGGTTTTCAATCGGCATGACATTTAATTATTAAAGAAAATTGTAATGCAAAAGAATTATTTGATGAGAATTGACTTTCGGTCGGACATGGTCTTAATTAAATCCTCATGAGTTATTTTACTACGGTCATGAATTATTGCGTCTTTAATGGCTTCTTCAGCCGCGCGGGTAATATCGGCATAACTTAAGCCCACGGCAAATTCCGCCAGCTCTTCCCAGTTTATTGTGGCCTTTTTGAAGGCAGCCAGTTTTGCCTTCAAGGCTTTGATAATCTCTTGCGGTTGCGGCAAATCGTATTGCAGAACATCATCAAACCTTCGGAATAAAGCAAAATCTAAGAGTTCCGGGTGGTTGGTCGCCGCTAACAGAATATTGTCGGAATCGTCTTGTTCAATTAACTGCAGGAAGCTGTTGAGAATGCGGCGAATTTCTCCAACGTCATTGGCTGTAGTCCTCTGGGCGCCGATCGAGTCAAATTCATCAAAAAGATATACACCTCTAACCTGCTGAATTGCATCAAAGATTAATCTCAGTTTGGCAGCAGTTTCTCCCATATATTTTGTGATCAAGCTATCCAACCGGACTTCAAATAACGGTAAACTTAATTCTCCCGCTATTACTGAAGCAGACATGGTTTTGCCTGTACCGGGCGGACCCACTAGAAGTAATTTTTTCCGGGGGCAAAGTCCGTATGAGCGGATTTTCTGTATGTGCCGTTGTTCTTTGATGAGTCTGCTTAAGCCCTCAAAGACACGGCTAGAAAGGATTATGTCTGATAGGCGAAGCTTCGGATATGATACAGAAAGGAGATTTGATAATTCTCCCCGAGGCTGCGTTATGGGGATCGATTTTTTTTGCAGTCCTGCGCTGGGGCTTGTAGTCTTAGCCTGATCAATCATGGCACGCAGCTCTTGGGCTAACTTGCCGTGACCAAGCCTTGCTTCATGAGCGGCAACCTGCATAGCCACTGCAAAGAAGTGGGCATCGTCTCCATCAACATGGGATTTCAAGAGTGCTTTGATCTGTTCGCCACTGGCCATAACTATCCCCTTGTCTTCGCTTGACCCGGGTTTCTGGCAAGTATTTTACTCCTGAAATTTAAATGGGTGAGACTATACAGAGAATGCGAAATAATTCACTTATACTTGCACATGCTTAATTATATTCTTAATAATATGTAGATATCAATAAATTTATTTGATTGCCCAAATCAAAAGATTTTTCTCATCATTGCTACTCCTACAAAGAGCTATGTCCAGAAGGGCCTGATCCTAGTCAGCATTCACCTCCGTCCTCATGATTTAAGAAGGCATATAGCACCCATTTGGATCAGGGCTACCACCTTATCGCTGCATTTTATAATCCGTCCGCTACATATATCTTGCCACTATATGTAATTATCCCCAAATTGTACAAAATACAAGATATGATTTGAATCTTGCAATACTGAGGTGGGGAGTGGATATTGCCTAAATATTGCAATTATTTAACTAGTATCATTAAGGCTTTACTGGGAGTGAGGCAGAAGGCTGGTCCGCCTGAATGCGGATGGCTGCCGGTTTTTTTACCTTTTCCACGGAGGTTCTGCTCTACCAGACGCTCCAGACGCTCCACCCAGCGAGTCCCCAGATGCTCATTCAACAAGGCTACAAGGTCAGTTCCAGAGACTAACTCGATCCTCGGATGGTGTCGAGCAAATTCATGAGCCCCGATAGTGAATCCTCCGCGGGTAACAAGCACGCCCTTGGTGGTTTTTGCTCTTGAAATTACCCCGGGCAAATCCTGGCTTATTCAACACCTGCAGGCTTTGAAGATCTTTTGCATTCGATGAAGATCTACAATCATTAAGCTGATGGCTGAAAGCTGACCGTTGAACGTTTAGGTTAGGAGTAAAGCAAGCCCTATAATTGCGGGCATTGCTTAGGAACTAGGGAGGAGGAACAGAATAGGGAAAGACAGTATTTTGCCGCATCGAAGGGAAGTAGGAGATTTTAATAATTACCGTCTGTCCCCATTGCACTTATTTCCCGGCGCTTAAGGAGGGAATGAAAATAATGCGCCAGGTTATTAATCTTTATAGGTTTCGGCAGGTAGGCATCCCATTCGCTCTGCATCACCCTGTTCAGGATATCTTCCGAGACTTCACCAGTGACTAGCAGTAAAGGGGTCTTTTCATAGCGATTAGATTGCCGCATAAGTTTTTGCAGCTCCAGACCGTTCATCCGAGGCATATTAATGTCACTGATCACCAGGGAGTACGGTCGGTTCTGCAGCAAATCCCAGGCTTCCCGGCCGTCGGCGGCGGCATCGATCCGCCCCCCTACGCCCAGGCGCCGGAGCATTTCTTTTAATACCAGGCAGATGGCGGGAATGTCATCCGCCAGCAGCACATCGAGATTATGGAATATCTTTGATTTTTTTACCGTCTCAGTCAAGATGCCTCCCCAATATAGTTAACTTAACTTAACTGTGCAGGGTTTCGAGTTTAGAGAAAGGAGGGTATTTATCTGTTTCTATTGGCTCAGTTTATAATTTAATCATTTATTCTCAAAACTAAAAACCGGCAACTCGAAACTATAGTTTTCAGATTTAAATGCAAATTAAATACCAAGGAAAATTATGTTAATAATCAATTAATTATTCAAATTATTGGGTTATTATGTTTATTGTTTAGAACAATATTTTCTTTATAATGAACATAAGCAGGAGAGTCAAAGAATAGATTCAAAAGAGGAAATAAATGTGAACATTGCCATTATGCAGAAAAGAAAGGATGGGTTTTCTGCATCCCTTTTACAATTCGGGTAGAGGTTGCAGGGGGAAGGGAAAGATGACTTTTGCGAATTCATCATTTCATGTGCTCATGCCTTTTTGTTTAAGTAATTGTTTTCGTTCTTCGGTAAACATCCACCATGGGCGGGGCTCTTCGCCCCCCATGAAGCGGATAACGGACATGAAAACATCAATGACGCACGGGTCATGACGAGACGCGGTTTTTTGGCCAAGCATCTCATACATCTCAAAGGGGCACCTGCCGACAAGCTGGCTGGGCTCGTGAATACCAAGCAGCCGTAAATCTTCAGCACCGGCTTTTCCGACATTCGGGAGGTCGGTCAGCACGACAACGCGGCTTCGATCAACTTTACTTGGATTCATGGGGGCTCACAACGGGCTGGGTTCTTTCTGAATCTTAGACAGCGGCACGACACGCCTGCTCAATCTGCTCGGCCAGATGCCGGGCGTTAAAGATATTCCTGACCCGCACCCAAATACTAACTTTTATATTAAAGTTAATGTTAGGCATGTTTAACAACTTAACGGTTATGTCTTATATTTTTAATCATCTATTGAATATAAATATCAACTAAGTATCTTTTATTACAAAGTAAATGTCTTGGCATAACTATTGAATATTATAAAGCTGACATATTTTATTTTATGGCGCCTAATTGTGGTGTTCAGATATTGAAACGTCTTTTATATTCTTTTGTTCATTGGGCGGTTTTTTATTTTTTGGTCAGCAAGAGCCAAACCCGTCGTGAGATGGGGACGGAAAGCCACGGGTCTTGTTGATGGGGGACCGAGGAGGTTGAGCTTAGAAAGGGGACAGATACGTGGGGAGGGCACTCGGCGCGTAGCGACGAAATCACTGCACAATTAAATAGGTTAGATTTGGAGTGGGCCGGAGATTTTCATAATCGTAAATCTTCGCGGCCAACATAAACCATCAGTTTGTTTAGCCTAATCGACAGGAGGTAAAAATGAAAAACTCGTGCTTTAGACGCAGTACCAAAATGCACCTGGCGGTGACACTGCTCCTCGCGCTCTTTGCCGTAACCGTCCCCAACCCCGCCGCCGCCTTGACGTACACCTACACTGGCAATCCGTTTACTAACGATTTACCCAATGTAAGTAGTTATTGGAGGTCGTTTATTGGCCAACATTTAACCATCAGCTTCACCTACAACGGTGACATCTCCACGAAGCTAAATCAGAACCTAATGTCTTCTGGCAGCCTAAGCGATTTTACCATGACCTGCGGTACCGTAAGCATTAACTTGAGCAATCGCCATGGCGCATCTGATCGTTGCACGGTCAATTCCATATCTAATGGTCTGCCGTCCGCCTGGAGCATGGCACTCTCGACAATGGAAATCGGGTTAATAGTCCCTGACGGATTTGCTTTAAATTCATCTAAATATGGAGAGGATATCAATTATTTCCACGACGCTACATTGGTCGCCGGGGGATATAACTTAAACAACCCAGGAAAATGGGACGTTTCCTACCCTTATTATACGATCTTTCCATATATAAATTTGAAATTTATTTTAGGCGTTTTAGGTGCACAGCAGAGTTTCGACTTGAAGATTAATAACCTAGGCGGAGATCCCCGAAACTATGTCTATGTTGGGGTAGCTGATTCTACCGCGCCAGGTGGCGTTCGCATCCTGGAGCAATACCTCTATAACGTCGAGGGATCAGGGTTCCAAAGTGGAGTAGCAGTTATGGAGACTGTGTCAATACCTCAAGACCTGCAGGGTTTAAGCGCGGAACTTATCACGGGCCTCCAATTATTTGACCGTTCCAATCCTGACGTTGAAATAAGTGGTCTCGGGACCCCTATTCCGTTGCCCCCCAGCGTCTGGATCTTCGGCTCCGGCTTAGTCGGCCTCATCGGCCTCCAGAGATTCAGAAGAAGCTAATCACCCGTCTGCAACGCATATTCCAGGCAGGGTCAGTAATGGCTCTGCCTTTTTTGTTTTCTTAGTCAGTTTATCGATCCCTAACTCTAAACACCTTGCTTCATCCTGTTTAATTTTGAATGGGAAGGTGAGAAGCGCGGAGCCGCACTGACCTGAATCGTGGAGAAAGCGAGTTTCAAAACCGAACGCCTCCTGGTAGAAGGCGGGTGCGTCAGTAACCGATGGAACATAAACAATGGCGTAACCGAATTTTATGTGCTCCTGGCTTTTTGCTGGAGTAATTGTTTTCGTTCTTCGGTAAACATCCACCATGGGCGGGGCTCTTCGCCCCCCATGAAGCGGGTAACGGACATGAAAACGTCAATGACGCAGGGGTCATGACGAGACGCGGTTTTTTGGCGCAGCATCTCATACATCTCCAAGGGGTACCTGCCGACAAGCTGGCTGGGCTCGTGAATACCAAGCAGCCGTAAATCTTCAGCAACGGCTGCTCCGACGTTCGGGAGGTCGGTCAGCACGACAACGCGGCTTCGATCAACTTTGCTCGGATTCATGGGGGCTCACAAGTGATTTGCTAATTTCCGGCCTATCATACCAATTATCATGAGGGGCAACATAGTTTGATTGGCTGAGATCGTAAGGGGCCATCTGTACCCCCAATTCAGCGGCCAATACTTGCGCCATGGCAGCGGGTATGGCATTAAATCCGCCCCCCCTCAACAGTGGCGACAGGCACGATGAGGGCTGGCGTGAGCCGATAGGATCAAGGGAACGAATTTCCTTGGATCATCAACACAGCCACTCGCCAAGGCTTTCCTGCTGCCTTTTATGGCGTTAGTTGCAAGGCATCACTCACAGCCTGGGGATTGCGGGCAATCACTGTGAGATAGGCCCGCGCCGCCGCATCAGGTTTCTTGCGGCTCTGTTCCCAATCGCGCAACGTGCCGAGAGGAATGTGAAAACGCGCCGCAAACTCTTCTTGACTGAGGCCAAGCGCACGGCGAATGACTTTCACCTGTGGGGTGCGTTTCATACGCCTGACGTTATCGGGGGTGAGGGGTTGTGCGTCTGGATCGCTCAAAGCGGCGGCATGGCGCTCCGCTTCGGTCATGGCGTCGAAACTCTTCCAATCGTGCTTAATAGGAGTTTTCTTCGTGTTATCTACGTTTTTCATAGGGTTCGGCTCCTCTGGCCGAAATAATGCGGATCACATCACCTCTCATCGTGTAGGCGACATACAACAGGCGACCCTCAACCATGCCGATGGTGACAAACCGGTCTTCTCCGTACGGCTTACGATCATCGCGCCATTCAATGGAAAAAGGGTCTTTGAAAACATCCCGAGCCGATTCAAAACAGACACCATGAGCGGCAAAATTTTTAGCGGCCTTGGTTTCATCCCATTCGAAAGCATCATCATTCATAGTATATACTGCTTAGCCGTAGTTATGTCAACCATCAAGCCCAATTTCCACCGTTAAGGGCATGATTATCCGGCTATCGCTCTAGCCTTATTCTACCATATCAACTATTCAACACAGGGCTACTTCCAGGTGGATGCCTTCGCAAGCTTGGAGATGGTGAATGATTTGAAAAAAATTATCCGCCCGGGGGTTTCCCTTCGGCCCCAACATGCGCATCAGACTTTTGGCCGGGATGCGGGTAACTTCAGCCACCCTGGCAAAGCCGACAGCGGCGTTGATATAGTCACGCAGAATTGATTTGCCGGTCTCCACATTACCGGCAAGCAGGTGGTCAATGCCCTCTTTGAGCAGGGCTTGCCGAAACTCCGCATCACTTTGGGCACGTTCCAGCAAGGTTGCCCAAAATTCTCCGGTCAGCGCCATGGCTTCAACTCCTAAATGTTTACGCTTTTTATAATCCTGCCAACAGGCCAGGGCTGCGGAAAGATCAGGTCTGCTGCGCTCGACGTGCTGGTCGTGATGCATAAAAGGGCGTGGATCAGCGCGGATCAGGGTTTGGGGCTGAACTGGACTGTTGGTATGCCTTGGCAACGAGCCGCCTCTGCTGCCTCAGCCATTCGAGCTTTGATGGCGGCAACGGATTCCACACGAGAAAGGTATCCTGCTTCAAGGTTGGTGAGGCAGCCTGTCCCGTGGCCGATGATTTGTTGCCGGAATTGTTTGAGTTCATCGCCATGAAACAAGGTATTTGTGATCGTTCATTCAGCCACAGCCTTTTTCAGCAGCCTTTCAGCATGGCCCGAAGGTCTTTCAGTAACCGATAGAGCAAGAGGGTTTCACCCGGAAACGACTCGAATCCAAGATGTATGTAGAAAGCGCGGGCCGTGTCGTCTTGCGCATGAATCAGCATGGCACGAACACCCGCAATATCGGCAACCTGAAGCGTCCGCCGTATGGCATCAGCCACAAGAGCCGCGCCAAGCCCCTTGCCCCGCCAACGATCGTCAACCGCCAGGCGGGCAAGAAGCAAAACAGGGATCGGATATCGCGGGATACCCTTGGCAAGGCGCTCGGGGGCATCCTCGTAAACAACATTGCCGACGACAAGCGTGTGATAACCAACGATCTCCGCGCCATTGACAGCAACGTACGTCTGCGAAATATTCGCACGCTGGCCCGCCAGCGCGTAGAGGCGGATAAAGCTATTCAGTTCCTCATAACCACAATCGAAATGCGTGGCGTCATGCTCAACCGCAAGCTTCGTGATGACAAGCGCTACTTTCATAGAGGCGGGGATCAATCGAGGATCGTCGGCTCGTTCAAAAGGCGCTCCATACGGGGATGACGGCGGGGCGGCGCGTCGAGCGCCTCCATAAAAGTCTTCCATTGCTCGGCATTAAGACCGAGGCGTGAACGTTCGGCAAGTATCGAGTTTGCCGAATGCAGAGCGCTTTCGAGCACAAATTGACTGATGGTCGTGTGACGCTCCCGAGCGGCTTGTTGCAGGAGCCGCCGATCCTCCGATGTAATGCGAATATCGAGGCGTTCGGTTTTCGTCCCGGTTTCCATTTCCGCAACCTCCTTGAACTATCCGTTATATTGTAACACGGACAATGTCCGGACAACAAGTTATTTTCGGTAGCCCTTCAACACCCTTTCTTTTTCCTGATGCCCTTGGTGGCATCAAGGAGCTTGTCCACCTCAAGGGTCGTAAGGTGTTTTCGGTCGTTCATATCGTCTTTTTTCCAAGCGGGGCCGAAGGCATTACAACTGTGGCATCCTTCCAGAATTCCTCGTCCGTAGGGCGGGCGTCGGGATCGGATTCGATGGCGGCGTGTACTTCGGCATCGCTTATGCTGAGCAGCCTGCTCCTGTCCGTAGCCCGTTCGATCTTCTTTTCCCTCCTGCCCTTTTGTTGTCTATGATTCATCAGGAAACCTTGGGCATAAGCCGGTCAACGGTCTCTGTTTTCTCGGCTATGCCAAATTCTAACGATGAGGATTTCGTCATCCGTCACCCTATAACGCAAATAGTAACCGGCCTGACCGAAAGGGATGAAAAAATCTCGCAGTTGAGGCCGGTCAATGTCAACGACCGGCCGGCCAATCAAGGGATGCGCTTGTAATTGCCAAACAAACTCACGAATCCGTTTCGCCGCTCGCGCAGCGGCATCGGGGTTGTGAACCTGGATAAAATCCCGCAAGCGGGCCAAATCCGACAGGGCTTCAGGCAACCATCTTAGGGCGTGGGGCACTTGCCCTCACGATCTGTTCCCCATGTTTCAAGCCAGGCCTCAACAACATCGTGACTGACGGTCTCGCCGGTAGCCTCGAAACGCTCCCAACGTTCCAAGGTGTCACGCCGGATATGCTCGGCTTCTTCCTCGCGTTCGAGAAATTGCCGGATAGCTTCTTTCATCAGCCAATGGGGCGAGCGCTGCCGGGCAGCGCCTAAGACCTTCAATCGGCCATAGGTGGCATCATCCAGCTTGATTGCTTTGCTTGGCATCAGGTGCACCTCACTGGTAATATTTGGTACTACCATTATATACCTTTAGCCCGCTTCACTCAAGCTAAAACAATTTTCTTTTCCCTACTACCTTTTTTGGTGTCTCTATCATTTTGTTTAAGGTTCGCCCTTTTTGTCCCCTCTGAAACCCGCATATTTGCTGTATGAGGGTTTCAAACATTAGACAAAATAATTCTAATTGTTTAATGTTGCAAAATTAAAATTTGGTTAGTGTCCTCAGTGAACTTTCATCACAATATTGTTTTTTTGTTGACATAATACACAATTTATGATATTGTGTATATCAAATCAACTTCTCAAAGGGGGCCTCTCGTGAAAAAAAATAACCTTCTCGGGATAGCTGAAATCGCTGAGTTGGCAGGGGTTACAAAGCAAGCTGTAAGTAATTGGCGGATGCGTTACGACCACTTCCCGCGTCCAATGCAAAACCTCCAAAGCGGTCCAGTTTGGGAGCGCGAAAAGATCGAAGATTGGGTAAAGGGCTTCAAGGGCGAAGAAACTCACGTTATCAGCTTTATCAATTTGAAGGGCGGTGTCGGCAAGACCACCACAGCCGTCGCGGTTGCCGAGATACTCGCCCAGGAAGAGCGCAAACATGTACTGCTTATTGACCTCGACCCGCAAACCAATGCAACGGTCACACTGATCTCCGAAGATCTGTGGGCCAAGCTGGACAAAGACGGTCGCACTATCGCCCAGCTCTTCAAGGATCGGATTAATCCGCAGGATGTGCAAAAATTCGACATCGAACAAGCCATAGTGAAAGGCGTCTCGACGATCAATGGTGGAATTGCGCGGCTGGACCTTCTTCCTTCGAGTATTCAGCTTATCGACATCCAAGATCGTATCCCGATGATCGCGATGTCCGGTAACTTCATGACCAATCCGCTCGAAATCCTGCGGGTCGCACTTAAGCCGGTAATCGACCGATACGACTACATCATCATAGATTGCCCCCCAAGCCTCGGCACCGTTACCAAAAACGGCTTACGAATCTCCACGGGTTATGTAATTCCTACCGTCCCGGACATTTTATCGACTTGGGGCATTTACCAGATTTCTTTAGTGGGACCGGAGCGGTCGAAAAACAGGAGGTTGGTGGGGATGGAGGTATAAGGGGCAAAGACGCCGTTGGGCAGGCGGACGATGGTATGGAGGTTAAAGTTTTTGAGCAGGTCCTCTTTGATGCGGGCGCAGACGCCGTCGCCGAAGAGGGCGCCGTTGGGCACCACCACCCCGGCCCGGCCTGGCTGGGGGGGCCGCCGGAGTTTGCGCATGAGGAGTTGCAAGAACAGTAGGGTAGTCTCCGAAGTCTGCTTGTCATGGGGGAAGTTCCCCAGGATACCCCGTTCCTCTTCGCCGCCGAAGGGCGGATTGGTGAGGATGACGTCCACCCGGTCCTTGTCGCCGATCTCTTTTAAAGGCACGGCCAGGGAGTTGCCGTAATCGATCTGCGGATATTCCAGGCCGTGGAGGAGCAGGTTCATCTGCGCCAGCAGGTAGGGGAGGGGCTTGGCTTCGCCGCCCCGGATGCTGTCTTGCTGCAGGGTGCGCCGATGTTCCACGTTGTGGCATTGTTTGTGGAGATGGGAAAATGCCTCCACCAGAAAGCCGCCGGTGCCGCAGGCGGGGTCCAGAACAGTTTCCCCCAGGTGGGGGTCGGTAACTGCCACCATGAACTGCACCACGGGCCGGGGAGTGTAGAACTCGCCGGAGTCCCCGGCTGCGTCCCGCATCTCCCGGAGCATGGACTCATAGAGATGTCCCAGGGTGTGAATTTCATCGCTGGAGGTAAAGTGAATGGTGTTAAGCTTGTTAATCATGTCCCGGAGTAAATAGCCGCTGACCATGCGGTTAAGGACGCCACTGAACACCCGGGCGATGGTGTCCCGGCGGTCCCCGCCGTTGCTGCTCTGGAGGTTACGCAGATAGGCGAACAGGCCGGGGCCTTTGCTGCCGTCAGGGCGCACGGCTTCGTCCTGATTGATAAAGGCGATGAGTTCATCTCCGGTAATGCCGTCTTCCTGCGCGGCCCAATCCCGCCAGCGGTAAGGAGGTTCCAGGGCGGGGCGAAAACGCTTCCCGGCCATAGCTGCTTCCATCTCCCGCTCCTTCTCCATGTCGTCCAGGAATTTCAGGAACATGACCCAGGTGAGCATAGGCAGGCGGTCCAGGTCCCCATTGAGGCCCTTGTCCTTGCGCATGAGGTCCCGAGCCGATTTGATAATGGCGGCCAGGGATTGGGCGGTGCTTGCCGGTTTGGCGCTTTTAATACTGCGGGCCATAGCTATAAATCCTTGGATTATTCTTATCGTAATAGTTAATCTTTATAGACCAATCTTATCAAGTAATTCCGCTCCCTTGTTGAGACAGCCATGAAATCCAAGAGCACGTTTTAGAAAACTTTCATCTGTTAAACCTAAAAACAAAATAGCATGGGCAAGCCCTTCTTTTTTAATCCCGTGTTCTCTAACTTGCTCATCAAGAAGATTATTTACTTTTTCTGTTATCCAAAGTTGTTTTGTCATCAGCTTTTGCTCCTCAAAATATGAATCCTTACATTCCCTTAATTTAAATTATGCGGCATAGAGCAGAGTTTGGAGTTGCTGGACCGCCTCTCGAAGCGGCTCCGGGCCGCCGAAGTAGGCGGCAATTTCGATGACGTTGCCATGAGTGGAAATGGGCGGCACTTTCAAGACCTCGGGGATGACAAACTGCGCCGGCCCATGGTCGGCATAGATTTCCAGGAGTTCCTGCAAGATGGCCTTGGCTTCGGGGCCGTAGCGGTCGAAGAAGTCGTTCCGGTCTCGGCGCAGCCGGTCAGCCCGCTCTCGGCGGGTGCGCAGCGGGGCGTTATAGGCCACATGGCAGAGGAGGTCGAAGGGGTCAGCCTCGGGTTGGCCGGTGGCTTCGGCCAGTTCCTTAAAATCGATGCCCCGCTCGGCCAGGGACTCCACGATGAGAGCGCGTTGGGTAGGATCGGCCCACTGCTCCCGCAAGGCGGCAGCGTTGGAGTAAAGGGTCCGCACCCGCTCGGCGGTGTAATCGGTGTATCGGACTACCCGCAACTTTTTGCCGTCGGCGTCCAGTTCATAAACCAGGTGGGCGGCGATTTCGACATAGCCGCCGTCCACATAGAATTTGCGGGGTGCAGGGGGTGGGGGGGCCTCAAGAATGGGCGGCTCAGGATCGATAATCTCGCCGTCCGCTTCCGGTTCTTCGGGCTGAATGATCTCGTCTCCGATGACTTGCCCCTCCGGGTCGATCTCTTCTTCGGTGATCAGGGCGGGTTCGCCGTCAAACTCGGGATCGGCGAAGTGGCGAGTGGCGGAGCCGGTATAGTCCAGGATGGAAAAGTAATATTTGCCGTAATCGTCCCGGACGCGGGTGCCTCGCCCGATGATCTGCTTGAACTCGCTCATGGAACCGACTACTCGGGCCAGGGCGATATTTTTGCAGGTGGGAGCGTCCACCCCTGTGGTCAAGAGCTGCGAGGTGGTCAGGATTACCGGCGTCAGGGTTTCCAGTTCCTGAAAGCGGCTGAGGTGGCCCCGGCCAATGTCTCCTTCAATGGCGGTAACCCGGCAGACGTAGTCCGCATACTGCTGCACCAGGTCGGCATTGAGATTGTTCATGGCGCGGCGCATTTCATCGGCGTGGTCCTGATCCACGCAGAACACGATGGTCTTATCGAACCGGTTGTTCTTTTTTAAAAAATCGCTAAGATGCCGGGCAATAGCCTGGGTGCGGGCCTTTAAGGCCACAAGGCGCTCAAAATCCTTGGTAGTATATTCCCCGTCGGGGATCTCCCGGCCATAGCGATCCAGTTCCCCGGCATCGGGCCGCCACCCCGCCGCGTCCACGGTGGTGATAACCCGATGCACCCGATAAGGGGCGAGAAAACCGTCCTCAATTCCTTGGCGCAAGCTGTAAATGTAAATGGGATTACCGAAGTACTGATAAGTGTCAATATTGTCGTCTCGCAGGGGCGTGGCGGTCATGCCCAATTGATAGGCTGGCTGGAAATATTCCAGAATCTCCCGCCAGTTGCTCTCATCCTTGGCGCTGCCCCGATGGCACTCGTCCACGATGATCAGGTCGAAAAAATCCGGGGCGTATTCCCGGTAGAGGCCAGGGCGGCGTTCATCCCGGGCGATGGCCTGGTAGATGGCGAAATACATTTCCCGGCTCTTGACCGCGACGCCGTTTTCGATCTTATGGCGAGCCTCGCCGAAAGGGGCGAAGATTTTATCCTTGGGGTCATCGATCAGAATGTTGCGGTCAGCCAGATAAAGGATTTTGAGGCGGCGGTATTCGTTGGTGCGGTTCCAGCGGGCGGACCAGAGCTTCCAGCAGATTTGAAAAGCCACCACGGTCTTACCTGTCCCGGTCGCCATGGTGAGCAAGAGGCGCTTCTTGCCTTGCAGTATAGCCTGAACGGCCCGGTTGATGGCGATCTCCTGGTAGTAGCGGGGGCTTTTGCCGGAAAGGTGATTGAAGGGGGCGAGCAGGCGCTTTTTCTTGTCTTCATCCAGAGCCTGGGAAGTGGCGAGGCGTTCCCAAAGTTCCATCGGGGTTGGGAACCTGGTGATCTCCTGCTCCAGCCCCGTCAGATAATCAAACTCGATGATGCCGTGTCCATTGGTGGCATAGGCAAATTTCAGTCCCAGGATTTCGGCGTAATCCTTGGCCTGTTGCAGCCCGGTCCCCGGCGACAGGTATTCCGCCTTGGCCTCGATGACGGCGATGGGAAAGTCCCGGGTGTATCTGAGCAGATAATCGGCCCGTTTCTGAGGGCGGCGGTGAACCTTCCGGCCGGAAACCACAATCCTGCCGTCGGTAAAGGATCTCTGTTCGGTGAAAGAATGGGGATCATTATCCCAACCGGTATCGATGAGCTTGGGGAGGACGTATTTGCGACAGGTATCGGCTTCGTTGCTCATGGATTTATGGGTCTTAAGGGGTGAATTTATTAACCATCATTGCATAAAATGACGACAAAAGTCAAACGGAATTCTCCCTTGGCACTTTTGCTAGGTCCCTGAAGACCGTGGTAGGTTTTTTCTTTGCCCCTGCTCTCAAGGATATTTAAAGCAGGTCTCGATAGCAACCTACCCCCGAAAGGCTTCTCTTAATAGCTTGATCTCTGCACCATACACGGGTACCTCCGAAGGGGTTTCCAAATAGAACGGTAAGTGCCGCAAGCGGGGATGATTAATAATCTGGGTAATAGCTGCCAAGCCGATGGTTCCTTGCCCGATGTTGGCGTGGCGATCTTTATGGCTGGCGTACGGGGTTAAACTGTCGTTCAAATGGATCGCCTTCAACTTATCCAGGCCGATAATTTTGTCAAATTGCCCTAACACCCCGTCCAGGTCGTTGACAATGTCATAGCCGGCCGCATAAACATGGCAGGTATCCAGGCACACTCCCACCTTCTCGGTTAAATCCACCCGGCGTAAGATCCGGCTGATCGCCTCAAAGCTCCCGCCTACCTCGCTGCCCTTCCCCGACATCGTTTCCAACAGCACCAGCGTGGTCAATTCCGGGCGCAAGGCCAGATTCAGCAGTTGCACAATGAAGTCTAGGCCTGCTTCCACCCCCTGCCCCCCATGACTGCCCGGATGAAAGGTATACAAATTATTCGGTAAATACTCCAATCTCGCCAGATCTTCGACGATCACCATCTGGGCGAATTCTCTAGTAGGCGGATTAGCTGAGCAGGCATTCATCGTGTAGGGGGCATGGGCTAGAAGCGGGGCAAATTGATGTTCCTGCGCCAAGGCCAGCAGCGCCGCCGCATCTTTTTCATCCAGCGGCTTTGCCCTGCTGCCCCGCGGATTGCGGGTGAAAAACTGAAAGGTATTCGCCCCGATGCTGAGCGCTTCTTCCCCCATATGTTGGTAGCCTTTGGCGGTCGATAAATGACAGCCGATATTTAACTTACCCTTTTTAATTCCTCTCATATCAATTTTCTGCTGTCCTCATGCTTCTTTGCCCGGCCTGGTAAAGATCATTCCTGCTGATCTCGTTAGCGGCCCGAGATCCCCTGGGTGAACCTTACTCCCATAATGAGGCGCGCCTGGTTGCAGGTTGATAAAATGGCCAAAAACTATTTCAAATTATTCCTGGCGGCCGGAAGCTTGGCGAAGAACCTGCAGAAATTTGGCAGAGAACTGATGGCCTCGGTGCTGGACCTGGTGGACGTCGGCCCAGGCCATAGCGTATTGTTGCAGCAGAAAGTAACAAACGGCGCGCTGATAATAAGCTTCTACCCGATTCGGGTCCAGGCGTAGGGCCTGGGTAAAATCCTGGATCGCCTGCTCCGGCAAGCCTTTATTTTTCAGGGCAATTCCACGACTCAGATAGGCTTCGCCAAATTCGGGGTCGAGGTTTAAAGCTTCGATAAACTCAGAGATAGCCTGATCGAACCATCCCTTCTTTAAATCATTGGTGCCGCGTTGCAGATAATAATCCGCCCCTTTGGCGCTAGCAGGTTCCCGGGCCAATTTTTTTTGGAGGATGGGCAACAGGTTGGAACGGCCTTGATAGCCCCGTGCTTCGGCCTGATGGGCATCCTCCCAGGCTTCCTCATAATGTTCTCGATAATAATTGGTCAGGCCGCGATTCCAATAGGCCTCGGCCAGTTGGGGATTAATGGTTAACGCCCGGTTAAAATCTTCTCCCGCCAGGTTATAGCGTCCCTGTCGCATCTTAACCAGGCCGCGATTGTGATAGGCCGCCGCCAGTTCAGGGTTTATTTTTATGGCTTGATTATAACTATCCATAGCCAGATCGTCCAGGCCCTGCTGAAGATTCTCGTTGCCCCGGACTAAATAAAAATCCGCATAATCCCGGGGAGCAGGTTCCTTACTTGATTTTTCCAGCAGCAACCGCAAGAATTCGGGGTTAGGGGGCTGGCCTAAGCCGTGAGCCTGATGGAGATCCGCCCAGGCTGCCGGGTACCGCCTCAGGCGGTAGTAGGCCTCGGCCCGGTGGCAGTAGACCTTCCCATCGTGGGGTTCAGCCCGGATGGCTCGATTAAACTCGCCGAGGGCTCGCCAGCTGTCCCCTTGATGAAGATAAGCCAGCCCGCAATTTAGGTAAGCGGTAGTAGATTGCTCGGAGGATAAAGGGTTCAAAGCCAGGGCTTGGGTATAATCAGTTATGGCTTGATCATAAAGACCTAGTTCTAAAAATATTGTCCCCCGCTGGTAGCGGGCCTGGGCATGAGCAGGATTTATCAATAAGATTCTGGTAAAATCTACAATCGCCAGCCAGGAAAACCCCTTTTCCTTATAAGCCAGACCACGCTGATAATAGACTGTATAGTATTGGGGATTTATTTCCAGAGCCTTAGTATAATTGACGATGGCCTGGTCATAACGCCTTTCTGCCAGCAAGAGATCGCCTCGATTAGCGCAGGATTCCGCATCGCCCTTCTTACCCAGGAGCAGCCGTTTAATTCTGCTGCGTATCCAGTGCCAGGGGGAGGTAAGGCCCAGGGTAATAATCAAGCTGATCAATGTTTCTGATGATTGGGGCTGCATTTGGGTCTAATCCGAGGTCCTGTTATATTCAAAAAAAATAAGTTTTATGTTATAAGTTTCGCATTATCACGTCGAGAGAAGAAAGAAGCGCTTTACTAAAAATATAATACAAGGTCACTAATAATAAGATCGGTATTTTCCCGCCGGGCTTTAATTTTGCAGCGTTCCTTGGCCAGCCTGCAGCCCTCGGCTTAACGGACCAATGCCCCAGGATATGTTAGGAAAAAAATCGATCATTTAGTATCAGAAATTTATAATTTCTTGTTTTTGCTGAAAGCTGACTGCTGATAGCTGAACTCTTACTTTAATTTTTAACCATTGTTGATTCGCCCGCAAGGCGTTAGGGGATAGGCTTAATGCCGGTCCATCAAGATCTGAAACTGAAGTTGCGCCATCAAAGTCTACGCACGGGCTTTTCCACCGGCACCGCCGCGGCCGCGGCCGCGGCCGGAGCCCTCCTGGCCCTGATGAACCGGGGCGATTCGGGACCTATCGAGGTCCCGTTGCCGGGGGGCGGGAGTCTGACCATACCCCTGGCTCAGCAGAGACGCCAGGATGATCGGGGAGAGGCCATCGTGATCAAACAGGCCGGGGATGATCCGGATGTGACCCAGGGAGCGGCGATTGGCGCTCGGGTGCGCTGGCTTAATGTTTCTACTCTGGAGAGTGAAATTCGCCTGCGGGGCGGGGAAGGAGTGGGCCGGGTCACCAAACCGGGGCTGGCGGTGGCGGTGGGGGAGCCGGCGATTAACCCGGTACCGCGCCAGATGATCCGCCGGACTTTGGAAAATTATTGGGGAAAGTATTGTCCCGGCCAACCCATGCGGCTGGAGGTGGAAATCTTTGTGCCGCAGGGAGAGGAATTGGCTCGGAAAACTCTCAATCCCCGTTTAGGGATCATCGGGGGTATTTCAATTCTGGGCACGACCGGCCTGGTCAAGCCCTTCTCGCACCAGGCCTACCGCGCCACCATTGCCGTGGCCTTACGGGTGGCGCGGGCGGCGGCCTTATCCCGGGTGGTGTTGACCACCGGGGGCAAAAGTGAAGATTATTGCCGCCTTCTCTCCCCGGAGCTGCCGGAAGAGGCCTTTATTCAGATGGGCGACTATGTCCGGTTCTCCGTCCAACTGGCCGGCCGCATGGCCTTTGCCGAGATTACGGTGGCGGTCTTCTTCGGCAAGGCCCTGAAAATCGCCCAAGGGATGGGGCAGACCCACGCTTCCCAAGGTGCGGTGGATCTGCACTTACTGGCGGACTTGACGGCGGCCACGACGGGGAACGCCAGTCTGGCCCAAGAGGTGAGCCAGGCCAATACCGGACGGGGGGCCCTGGAAGTATTGAAACGGGCCGGGGCTTTGCAGATGGTGAACGTGATCGGCCGGCGCATGCACCAGGCCTTGCGCGCCTACGCTGCCGTCGGGACGGAGATAACCGCCCTTATCTTTGATTTTGACGGATCATTGCTCTGGCGAAGTAATAGCAAGTAGGACAGGGAAAAGCACCAGGGCAACAGCAACACGCTGATGATTCCTTAAAAATGACCGAGGACGGGGGCCAGGAGACGGGAGCATAAAAACCCCCGGTCTCCCGTCTTTTTCATGGGGCGATAGTGATTTATGTTGTTTCTATCTTCCCCCAATCCAACCGGCAGATGATTTTTTTTTCACCGAAAACCGAAAACCGAAAACCGAAAACGGTTTTTACTGGGCCGCCAGCAGTTCCCGCAAGGCATCCCCTTCAATGACCTCTTTGTCCAACAGGATTTTGGCCACTTTTTCCAAGACCTCTCTCTTGGACTCCAGGATGTTCCTGGCCTGTTGATGAGCCTGGTTAATCAACTGGCTGACTTCCCGGTCGATTTCCTCCGCGGTGGTATCGCTGTAATCTTTGCTCCCCATCGGCATTATGTCTAGAAAAAGCGGGCGTCGTTCCCGCTCGAAGGTGACGGGGCCCAGCTTCTCGCTCATCCCGTATTCCCTGATCATGCTGCGGGCGATGTCGGTAGCCCGGTACAGGTCATTCTGCGCCCCCGTGGAAATCTCCTGAAAAATCAGTTCTTCCGCGGTCCGGCCGCCCAGGAGTACTGCCAGGCGATCCTCCAGTTCGGTCTTGGTCATCAGATATCGATCTTCGGTGGGCAGTTGCATGGTGTAGCCCAAGGCCCCGATACCCCGGGGAATGATGGAAACCCGGTGCACCCGGTCCGTCGTGGGCAGCGATTCGGCTACCAGGGCATGACCGGTTTCATGATAGGCCACGATCTCTTTTTCCCGGGGATTCATCACTCGATTGCGTTTTTCCAATCCGGCCACCACCCTATCGATGGCTTCCTCGAAGTCGGACATTTCCACGACTTTTTTGTTTTTACGCGCCGCCAATAGGGCCGCTTCATTGACAATATTGGCCAGGTCCGATCCTACCATGCCCGAGGTGCGGGCGGCCAGCTTCTTCAGATCAACTTCCGGAGCCAATTTAACCCCGCGCACATGGACATTGAGGATATCTTCCCGTCCTTGCAGGCTGGGACGGTCCACCAAGATTTGCCGATCAAAACGGCCGGGCCGGATCAGAGCCGGATCCAGGATTTCCGGGCGATTGGTGGCTGACATGATGATGACCCCTTTGCGGGTATCAAAGCCGTCCATTTCCGCCAGCAACTGGTTCAGGGTGTTCTCCCGTTCCTCATGGCCGCCGGTTATGGAGCTGATCCCCCGAGCCCGACCGATGGCGTCCAGTTCGTCGATAAAGATAATGCAGGGGGCCTTTTCTTGAGCCTCGTTAAACAGGTCCCGGACTCGCGCCGCCCCGACCCCGACAAACATCTCCACAAAATCAGAGCCGGTGAGACTCATAAACGGCACTCCGGCCTCTCCGGCCACGGCCCGGGCCAACAGAGTCTTGCCGGTGCCCGGAGGTCCTACCAATAACACCCCTTTGGGAATCTTACCTCCCAAGGCCTGAAATTTTTCCGGGGTCTGCAAAAAGGCGATCACTTCTTTCAGCTCCTCGATGGCCTCTTCTACCCCGGCGACGTCTTTAAAGGTGACCTTGGTCTCATCTTCCACATAAACCTTGGCCTTGCTTTTACCGATGGAGAGAATACCTCCGGCGGCCCCGGCACTCATCTTTCTAAAGAAATATACCCAAACGCCGATTAACAGCAGCATGGGCAAGAGCCAGGAAAGCAGGGAAGTTAACCAGGTCTTTTCCAAGCGGGCGGTATAAGCAATGCCCTGTTTATCCAGACGTTCTATCATGGAGTCGTCTTTCAAACGTACCGTGGAAAACTGCGGTTCACTGTCCCCTGCCTTTTTCAAGCGTTCCGGCAACTCTTGATCTTGGCGGTCTTTGGCTAAAAAGTCTATTCCCGCCTGGGTCAATTTTCCAGTGATGGTGTCATGATTGATAATTAAATTTTTAACTCCTTTATTATCAATCAACTGGCGAAATTCGCTATAACTCACCGTTTGGGTTAAACGTCCTTCGAAATAAATCTGGACAGCCAGCAGGATTAAAAAGAACAGCACAAAATACCAGATAGAAAAGCGGGTATATTTTTCCATATAATGCACCTCATAATATTTGGGGAAAGCCCCGGCCTGAAATGCTACTCGAGAATTCTGACCAAAATATCCACAATGGTGTTGACTTAAAAGATTAGACCCTTCGCCTCAGGCTCAGGGTGACAAAAAAACTGTCATTCTGAGCGCAGCGAAGAATCGAAAATGGGATAAACTTTGTCTACTCGTTTAATGCCGTTCCTTAAGTCAACGCCATTGACCAGATCCCGATAGGCCCCGAAAAACTAGATGGGAGGTTTCCCTAGAGTCATATTAGCAATATAATAAAAAAATATTAATTTTCAAGAACCTTTCGGGAGTTCAAAAGATTTTGGTTAATATTTTCCGGAACGGGCAAGATTTTTAGCTAGACAATAACCTTTAG
>Ga0351892_10142_pt1 | contig 28507 bp, 19 predicted proteins | sample TotcelFGM3001K14_FD_206763 | JGI IMG/M metagenome (GOLD analysis project Ga0351892, IMG submission 206763) | Enriched cells from coal bed in the Powder River Basin, Montana, United States - Total cells FGM rep3 HSBNCT.FGM.300.1.K14 ... | reverse complement strand
GGAGGTCATCGGTGGAAGGATGCAGCTCGGTGTTCTCATGGCATTCACGGGCTACTTCGGAATGCTGTTCGGTCCGGTGGGATCCTTCGCGGGCGCGGCAGGACAGGTTCTGCACGCCGTGGGCGCGGCGGAAAGGGTCTTCGGGATCCTCGACACCCGTGAGGCAGTCACCGACAGCCCGGATGCCAGTGTCCTCAGCGCACCCCGCGGCCTCATCGAGTTCAGGGACGTTCACTTCGCCTACCCGGGCGGTAATCCAGTGCTTTCCGGGCTGAGTTTCACCGTTGAACCCGGCGAAACCGTTGCCATTGCCGGTGAGAGCGGAGCCGGCAAAACCACACTGGTTTCGCTGATGCTCAGGTTCCACGACCCTGACAGGGGTGACATCCTTCTGGACGGTGTGTCTTTGCGCGAATACACACTCGACTCCCTCAGGGGGTCCATCGGCGTTGTCCTTCAGGAGCCCTTCCTGTTCAACTCGTCCATTCTCGACAACATACTCATGGGAAGGCCAGGCGCTTCACGTGAGGATGTGGAGCGCGCGGCCATGGCCGCCCACGCCCACCACTTCATAATAGAGCTTCCCGGGGGGTACGACACGCCGGCCGGTGAACGCGGATGCCTGCTCTCGGGAGGGCAAAGGCAGCGCATCGCACTTGCCAGGGTATTCCTGCGCGACCCCCGGATAGTCATTCTTGACGAGGCCACCAGCGCACTGGACAGGGAGAGCGAAGCCCAGGTAAAGGCAGCGGTGATGGACCTGCTCCGGGACAGGACATGCCTGATAATAGCCCACCGGGAATCCACCGTGAACGAAGTTGACCGGGTCATAACGATCCGGCCTCCGGAGGAGTAAAAAATGATTGTTCCCCTCGTTCTTCTGCTGCTTCTGTCCCCGGACAGTGTGTGGACCGAAGAGGCTCCAGGATACACGATATCCGTGATTTACGCCGAAGCGCTTCTGGAGAACCCTGTTCTGGCCGGTCTTCTCGGGGAGTACGCCGAAGGTCAGACAGAGGCCTTCAGAACGAACTTCATCGACCTCACATCGGATTACCCTGAACCAATGCCCTGGAACCTTGAGATCTCATTCACCCACGAACCGTCGCCCAGCGGGTTGATCTGCGCTCTGGCATGGATCTGGGAGTACTCGGGCGGTGCCCACGGAAACACATGGACAAAGGCTTTCGTGTTCGACACCGGAGGGGACTCCCTTGTTGCTCCGCTGAGTTTATTTCCGGATGAAGTGGCTTTTTCCTCATTTGCTTCGGTTGTCAGAAAGAACCTTCGACAGGAGCTGGGAGAAGACTTCTGGATCGGGGACGGCGCATCCCCCACGGCGGAGAACTACCAGTGCATGCTTCCCATTCCCGATTCCACGGGAGCGGTTTGGGGCCACAGGGTGATCTTCCCTCCCTACCAGGTCGCGCCCTACGTCTTCGGGCCGCAGGAAGTGGTCATCCCCCTGACCCGTTGATCAGAACCCCGCCCCGACACCCAGGGTCGTTATCCAGTCGTGGTCCGAATCGTCTCCAGCCACATGCCGGAAAATCCCGGCATTGAACCCCAGAACGCTGAACGCGGTTGAAAGTTCGATGCCCGTAAATGTTTGACCCGGTTCCACATCGCCCAGTGGATTGCCCCATGTCTGAAGCAGCGAGGCTGAAAGCCCCACGTTGAAAACCGGCAGAAAGCCGCTGCGGCTGTAACGGTACCCCAGGTTCACCTTGCCCCCGCCAAACCCGGGCTCAAGCTGAACGAACGGACCGTGCTGGAAATTGCGGTTCGCGTTCTGGTAACGGACAACGCCGAGAACCCATCCGAGTTTCAGGGGCGTGGAGTACCTGGTCATGACACAGGGAAAGAGCTGCGGCCGGGAAGGCGCGCATGGGACGCCGGGCACGGCTCCCCTTGCCATGCCCAGGGCAATGAACGCGATCAGGACAGTTGCGTTTCTCATGTGTCTCCCATCGTTTCAGGTCTCACAGGCTGATACGGGCTCAACCCCGGAATATTCCACTTCCCTGTATGTAGTGACCGGCTTCTCGAACGGGCATGCTTTTGTATAATGAGACAGTCGTTTTCCCCATTCAAGGAGCTGCAATGTTCTCTCTTCTTCTGTTCCTGGTATCACAGGTCGTACCAGTGGGTCATGGGGGTTTCCCCAGGACGGAGATCCCCCGGTCGCCTCTCGAAGACTTTCCGGCGAGTTTCAGTACAGTTTCATCCCTCTCGGGAAGCAGGGGGGACAAGGTGCTTGTAGTGGTGGCGGACTACCTTGCCGATCCCCTTTCCTTTCAACTCGCCAGGTTCGTCTCGGATATCGCCGCAGATGGATGGACCGTGGAAATGACTGTAATGGAGGGTGGGACCGCGGAAGACCTGAAAACCCTGTTTCAGGGCGTTTCGGGGCTTGACGGCGCCATCCTCGTGGGCTTTCTGCCCTGCGCATGGTACGAGGAGGATTACTGGGCGGTCGAGGAGTTCCCCTGCGAGCTGTTCCTCATGGACCTGAATGGAACATGGCATGACCTCGATTCTGACGGTTTCTACGACAACCATACGGGTTCCGTGGGTCCTGAGATATGGCTGGGCAGGATTGACGCATCGGCCATGAGCTACGCATCAGAGGTCGCCGTTCTGGCCCAGTACTTCGACAAAAACCATCTCTACAGGACAGGTTCAATGCCCATGAACTCCCGTGCCCTTGCCTTCGTCGACGACGACTGGAGTTCAGGCTATTCCAGTTGCGGGCTGGGAGCAATTTACGGTTCATCAGGGGTAACGGTCTCAAACTCCCCGGCAGGGACTACGGCAGAAAGCTACCTGGCAGGTCTCGGGGATGGCTACGAATTCGTTCATCTCATGAGCCACAGCTCACCTTGGGGGCACACGTTCCTTGTGCCGGGAGGCCACGGGGGCTCGGTGATGGCTCCCGAGATAAGCGTTGCCGACCCTCAGACCGCCTTCTACCAGCTGTTCAGCTGCTCGAACGCCAGATGGGTGGAATCGGGATGCCTGGGCAACTGGTACCTTTTCGGCACCTCGTACGGGCTTCTTGTGTGCGGCGCCGCCAAAACAGGCTCAATGCTGGATTTCGAGCAGTTCTACACACCTCTAGGCAATGGTGACACTTTCGGCGAGGCATTCCGGGCCTGGTGGCTTTATCAGGCCCAGGGGGGCTTCTCAGGCTCGGAAAAGGCGTGGTTCTACGGCAACGCTCTATTGGGCGACCCGACGCTCCGGCCACTGAGCGGGACCGGTGCATTCTCCGGGCTGCCTGATCCTTACGGGTTCAGAAGTTACGACAGGGTCTCAACCAGCGAACATTCCGACTGCCATCCAGCCGCTGCTGCAGGGCCGGGCAACCTCTCGGTCGTTGCGTGGCTTACCGGTGAGAACGGCAGGCTTGACGTCGCGGCAAGGCTCATTGATGGCGACAGCTGGAGCCAGGTCTATTACGTTGATTCCGATGAGTACTGGGATGCAGGAGTCACGGCCTGCTTCGACGGCAGCGGTGTTCCCTGGCTCGCCTGGAGCGATTTCGAGTACGCGACCTACAGCTACCGCATCAAAACGGCTCACGGAAACGCCTTTGAGAACGTCGTGGTCAGGGTTCCTCAAAACGGGTACCAGGTGTTCCCCCGGCTGGCCTGGGACGGCGCCAGGATGTGGCTGGCCTGGCTGAACTGGGAGGCCACGGGCGGCGAGGTCATGGTGACCGCCCTCGACGGTTCTTTCCCCGTTCAGGCCGTGAGCTCTCCCGGAACGTTCTGCGCTCCCCCCGCCATGGCTTCCAATGGCAGCTCGGTGTACCTGGCCTGGGTCGAGCAGAGTCCCTCGGGAAGCAGGGTCATGGCCAGCGTTTCATCCGGCGGGGCCTTCAGCACCCCTGCGGAGATGTCTTCGGGAACGGTCTGTCACTCACCTTTCCTCCTCTCGGTTGATGGTCAGGTCCTTCTGGTGTGGCAGGACGACACCTCGGGCTCATCGATCAGGGCAAGGTTCCTGCCCGATGCCGAGTTCGAGGTCGCTTCCCCGCAGGGGCAGGCGTTCCGTCCATCCGCGGGACAGCACGGTGACAACCGGTTCGCCGTCTACTGGCAGGAAGGGTTTGGCGAGTCCGCCGCGATCATGGGCTGTGTTATTCCTGATGGAGGCCCCATCGAGGTCGTCTCCCCCGCGGGTCCGGCATGGTTTCCCACGCCGGGCGGGGACAGGCTCTTCTGGGCAGGCAACCCCGGTGAGGGATGGAACATCTACACCGCACTCCCCGAGTGGACAGGTATCGAGCATGGCCACGGATCAGCGACTCCACCCGGTATAGCGGCCAACCCCGTTCGCAGAAACCTGATGATTTCCATGCCCTCGGACGGCGGGTCGTTCAGCGGAGTGGTGAATGTGTTCGATATCGCAGGACGGCTCGTTCTTTCCAGGAACGTCACGCTCAACCCGGGAGAGACCCTGTCGGTCGACTGCGGCAGCCTGCCATCGGGTGTCTACATGCTGGTTACGTCGAATGGAACGAACTGCGGAAGGTTCACTGTGATCCGGGACTGATCCGTTTCCCAGCCAGTGTCTGAATGCTCGGGACGGAAGTATAATGGGCCGGTAACAGCCACCGGAGGGTGTTCATGAATGCATCGTTCTGGATCAATCTGGCAAGCGCGGTAAGCCTTGGGCTCGGTGTGGGTTTTCTTCTCTGGTTCTCCCGGAAAAGGTCTTTCGACCAGAGCGTCACCCTCTGGCTGGCACTGACCGGCGCTTCCGGGATAGTCTACCTTCTGCTTCGTGTCTTCGGGGTCAACTTCGGTTCAATGACTGCCAGGATAGTGCTGTCCCTCACGATCCTGCTTGGCTTCTACACGCTCATGCGCTTTCTCTTCATGCTTTTCATGGCGAACCTGGCCCGCAAACGCATGACCATGCCCATACCAAAGCTGGTAATGGACGTTGTCGCATTCCTGCTCATGGCAGGCCTGGCCCTCATGCTTCTCAACCTGCTCTTCAACGTGAAACTCACCGCGTTCCTTGTCACATCAACGGTTGTCTCCGCTGTCATCGGTCTTTCCCTGCAGGACATACTGGGCAATGTATTCAGCGGTCTGGCGCTGCAATTCGAACGCCCCTACGAGAAGGATGACTGGGTAACCATAGACGGCACCGAGGGCCAGGTCGTGGAAACCAGCTGGCGCTGCCTCTCCATCCGGGACAGGAACAACGACCTTCTTCTCTTCCCGAATTCGGTGGTTTCGAAGACCCTTGTGAAGAATCACATGAAACCTTCAAAACTCAACCTCGCCAGGGTGAACGTGGGGGTTTCCTACACCTGCCCTCCCGAACAGGTAAAGGCAGTCCTCCTGAAGGCCGCTTCGGACACCCGTGGTGTTTCTGTCAGACCTGCTCCCTCGGTGTTTCTGGACAGCTTCAGCGAGAGCTCCATTAACTACGAGGTCCGTTTCTGGATAACCGACTTCTCATCCAAGCCTTCGGTGAAGGATGCCGTGAAAACGCGGATCTGGTACTGCCTCGACAGGGCGGGAATGAACATTCCCTTCCCTATCAGGGACGTCTTCCTTCATACCGTTGAGCCCGACAGCAAGGCAAGACTCAGACAGAGCCTCCAGCAAGAGATCTTCTTCGATCTCAGATCGACCGACATCTTCAGCCCCCTTCCCGATGCTGAGCTTGAACAGCTTTCCGGTGACTGCTCGATTCTGAGGTTCACCACAGGCGAGGTGCTGGTAAAACAGGGAGATACCGGTGACAGCCTTTTCCTCATACAGAGCGGTTGCGTGGAAGTTTCGGTGTCGGCGGGAGAAGGCCACAGATCGATGAAGGTCGCGGAGTTGGGAGCCGGCAGTTTCTTCGGGGAGATGAGCCTTCTCACCGGCGACCCTCGTTCGGCCACCGTTACCGCGAACCGGGAAACCATCGTGGTGGTGGTTAAGAAGAAGGGCATGGAGCGGGTCTTCAGCATGAATCCCGCTCTGGCCGAACCGCTGTCCCTTCTTCTTGAGGCAAGGCTTTCCGGTCTCAAGAAGGCATCCAAGGAGAGCGAGGACTCGGTCGAAGGCCGGGAGGACCTAAAGCGCCCAGGTGGCAATGATATCCTCACAAGGATACGGACCTTCTTCGGTCTGTTTTCGGGGCATTGACATCGATCTGGTTTGGTGTTAGTCTGCAACCGGGTGGAGGGGCCTGGAAAGCGGTGGGAATATGCGTTCACTAATTGTGATTTTGATATCCGCATCGTTGCTTATTGCCTCAGTTGATACTCCGGGGCAGAACTCCCTCAACTCCTTAGCAAGCAATCCTTCCCTCGGAAAACCCTGGAGACCGGGAAGGTCATTCTTCGACTTCTCGGGTTCCATTGCATCCCTGAGGGCAGCTGCCGTTAACCAGAACAGCAGGATCACCATGGGGGCAAACCCCCAGAAACCAATCAACTACAGCGGTATCTGCACAGATCAAGCCTTTGCCGCCTACCCCGTCGAACCCGTCCAATCCCCCACCGTCACCCTGTATACCTTTTAGGGGGACGGACTTAGATAACTTAGTTTACTGAGTTAACGCATTGATTGCCATGCATTTGCGTTTTACCACGGTGATCAGAACGTGGTTCATGTCATATGCTCTTGCATGGCAATAACTTGGCTCAGCAAACTAAGTTATCTAAGTCCGTCCCCTTGCTACCTTAGCTCAACGGCGGCGTCGGCGGGCGGGATGAAGAGCTCGCACTCGATGCCGGGACCGGGAACTGACAGGTAGAGGAACTCCTCGACCCGACCGGCGAAATCGAGCCTGTTCTCTTCGTGCACGAAGCCATGGCCCTCGTTGGTATAGAGAACGTAGACCACTGGAGTGTCCATTGCGCGCAGTGCCTCCACCATCTGGTCGCTCTCGGCCTGCACCACCCTCGGGTCGTTGGCTCCCTGGGCGATGAAGATGGGCACAGTGATGTTCTGCACGTGGTTCAGCGGAGAGCGGTCCTCAAGCATTGCCCTGTCAGCTTCATCCTCGATGTCCCCCACCCTGATGTTCATCATGGCAAGCATTGGCTTCCAGTACGGAGGAATGGTCTCGATGAATGTCACGAGGTTTGAGGGGCCGAAGAAGTCCACAACGGCGCAATAGGTGCCGGGCGTGAAGACAGCACCGACCAGGGCGGCGTAGCCACCGTACGAGCCACCCAGGATGACCACCCGGTCGGGGTCTGCGATGCACTGTTCAACGGCCCAGTGAACGCCGTCGGTAATGTCGTCCTGCATGGCGGCGCCCCACTCCTTGTTGGCAGCGTTGAGGAACGCTTTGCCAAAGCCGGTGCTGCCGCGGAAGTTAACCTGAAGAACGGCAAACCCGCGGTCGGCGAAGAGCTGTGAGAAGGGGTCGTAACCGTAGTAGTCACGGTACCATGGCCCTCCGTGGACCATCATTATGGTTGGCCAGGGACCCTCACCGAAGCGTTCCGGATCCGGGGTGGTTACATACGATGGCAGAACGAGGCCGTCACGGGAGGTTATCTCGACTCCCTCCATCGGCCGCAGCGTGTACTCGTCCAGGGCGGGGATGGCCGTGAAGAGTTCGCGGGCATCGGTGTTCCTGCGGTCGTAAACATAGTACACCGCAGGGTTGTCCATCGTGCTGTAAGCCACTATCCAGGTCGAATCGGAATTGTCCCGCGAAACCACCGAGAAGTCACCGTCACGGAGTTCAGTCAGGAAGCGTATGTCCGGTTCGATGGATGGGTCAAGCACGCGAAGCGTTCTTCTCAGGTAGTAGAAGGCAGCGAGCCTGGGCTCACCGGTGAACGGGTCGAAGCCTACCCCTCCGATATCCGAGGAAGAGTCCGCCACGATGAGGGTTTCGGTACCGGACGCAATGTCGACGAGGAAAAGGGCAGTCTTGTCACTCTCGAGATTGGAACGGACGAAGAGACCCGTGCCGTCCTCGGTAAACCTTTCGGGGAACCAGCTGTCCTCGCTGGAGAAGGACTTCAGGATCTCCCACCCGGAATCCTGGTCCCATCGGTGAAGGATGGAGATGAATCCGGTCTCGGGATGTATCGTCACCTGAAGCCTTAAGTCGAGCTTCCTGTCGGCCATATAGCCGAGGACCATCTCGCCTCCGGGCGTTGTCCCCGAGTTGTCCATGGCCATCTCGAGCTCACCGGTGTTCAGGTCGCACCTGAAGACGTCGAAGAACATCCTGTTGTCTTTGTTCATCTCTATGAGCACGATATCCGGGAACTTGGGGTTCGAGTCGGAAACGTAGGCTTTGACTCCGGGGAAGGGGGTAAGGTCAAGAACCTCTCCCGTCTCCACGGTGATCCTGTAGACGTGGGTGTTCTCCTCGCCGGCTTCGTCCTGCATGTAGAGGATGTGCCTTCCGTTCTCGGCCCACTGAAAGTCCATCACTCCCCGGTCTTCGTCGAAAGTCAGCTGCCGTGGGGCATCTTCCGTGACATCTGTCAGCCAGAGGTTCAATACTCCGTCTGCTGGAGCGATGTACGCAATGGTGCGCCCATCGGGCGAAAGCTGGGGACCGACACGCTCGGGGTTACCGAAAAGCACTGTCCTCGGGATGAGGCTTTCCGCGCCGGGGCTGGCAACATGCTCGGGTTCGGGAAGCCCGGCGCCGGATGGAGAGGGCGGTTCGTTCCCGCATCCGAGAAACAGTACGACCACGACAAGAACAACGGAGCACCTGAACATTGACCCACCTCCGGGAAGTTATCTGGCCCTTGGGAAAGCTATGGTGTAAACCGTGTAAACCAGACCGCCGGTCACCGCGAGAGCAGCTGCCGCACGCTCGAAACTGATGGACGCCAGTGAGTAGACCAGGCTTTCAAGCGGTTTCAGGGAAACAAGGTCAAAAAGCCATGTAAGCCTGTCAATGTTCGATGCGGCAAAAAGGGCCGCAAGAGCAGCGGCGAGCACTACGACGGCAACCCGGTACATGGGGAAGGCGGGCTTTCTGAGGATCTGGGCCTTGAGTGCGATCATATGAGCGACGCCCTCGGGAATCGCCCGGGGTGAGACGGATTCGGTCAGCAGGAGATCCATCGTTTCTTCCAGCCTGCCGTTTCCGCTACGCAAGGAGTTCATCTTCTTTTCCCTTCAGAAGACCGCAAAGCCTCTCCCGGGCCCTGTGAAGCCCAACCCGGACAGTTCCGGGCGACATGCCCAAGATTATACCCACTTCATCGGAGGAAAGATCCCGATGGTAGGAGAGGGTGAGCAGCTGACGGTCCCTAATGGGAAGCAGCGCCATGGCTTCCTCCAGTATTCGCCGCTTCCCGTCGAAATCGGGAGGCATGGTGGGATTGGCATTCTCGAGAAGCAGTTCCTCTCCTCCCGCCTCCATCCTGCGGTTGCGTTTCTCCAGTTCGTCCAGGCAGATGCGCCGGGTGATGCTCACGAGCCATCCGGGAAAGGCCCCGGGGTCGCGCAGACTTCTGATCTTCTGCCAGACCCTGGTGAAGGTCTCCTGGCTCATGTCTTCCGCCAGATGAGCGTCGCCGGTCATTCGGAAGGCCAGAGAATGAACCAGTCCGCAGTACTCCTTCACCAGGGCCTCGAACGCCTGGGAACTGCCATCCCGGGCCATTGTCACCAGACCAAGGGTATGCTCCGAGATCACCGGGGGTCTCCACCGTCATCCTTCTGGACAAAGAAAGCAATGATTAGGTTGGCTATCCCCAGAAAGCCCAGCACGAGCGCTCCGAGGATGAACCCTTTGGTGTAGCCCATCACCATCGATCCGATAACGATGGCAAGCGAGATACTGAGAAGGATGATACCGTTGGTGAGGCTCTTTTTCCGGGGGTTCACCGGAGCGGGCGCCGGCGAGCTGCCCAGGGACTTCACGAGATGGTCGACCTGTTCCGGTGAGAGGTTTCCCTCGAGGGCTTTTTTCACCGTTTCGTATTTGGCCACCTTGGACCTGTGGGCGTAGTAGGTGGCGAGAATAATGACAAGCATCGGACCGCCCACTCCGAACACGATCCCGAGAATGGGAACCAGCATCACATTTCCGTCCATGAATGCTCCTTTCAGGGTTTCCTGAGATACTGACGGAGCTGGTCGTGAATATGTTACACATGTTCCTTGAAAACCCGGGGAAGGGCTGGAAGATGCGTCGAGCCTCCACTATCACGGCGGTCGCGGGGTATTGCGGAGGGCTTCTTGCCGCGGTTGGCACCCTGATGATTATTCCAGGGGTTGCTGCAGTCTTTCTCGATGGAAGTTCCTCCCATACGACTGTGCCTTCATTCGTCCTTCCCGGGGCCGGTGCGGTAGTGGTCGGATTGGCCCTGTGGCGGGTCTTCGGCAGACAACCCATAACGAATGCCAGAGCCATGCTTGTCTGCTCCATTGGGTGGATGACAGCGGCATTCGTCAGCGCACTGCCCTATCACTTCGGTATGGGATGCGGTTACCTCGATGCGCTTTTTGAAAGCACCGCTGGCTTCACAACGACCGGTTTCACGCTTTTTCACGGCTTTGACGGTATTCCCCGCAGCATGCTCTTCTGGCGGTGCTTCACGCAGTGGCTCGGTGGGCTTGGGATTCTGACATTCTTCCTTGCCGTTTCTTCCCAGGCGCCGGGCGCTCACATGCTTCTTGGGGCGGAAAGTCACAAGATAAGCTCGAGCCGGCCCGTACCGGGCATGGCGAACACACTCAGGGTTTTCTGGGTCATCTACGGCGGGATCACCATTCTTGCCGTGACTGTGTTCCTCCTGGGAGGGATGGGTGTTTTCGATGCTGTAAATCACGGATTAACCACGGCTTCCACAGGGGGCTTCTCCACGAAAGAAGAGGGAATCGCCTGGTTCACACAGGCAAGAGGCATGAATCCATGGGTGATTCAGTACGGCCTCGTGCTGTGCATGGTACTCGGGGGGACAAACTTCCTTGTGCTTTTCAAGGTTCTTTCGGGCTCGGTAAGGAGCCTCTGGAACACACTTGAAGCAAGGCTCTGGTGGGGTCTTCTTCTGGGGTTCACGGCTGTGGTTGTATTGGAGAAATTGGCCAGGGGTGTTCACGGCAGCTTGGAGGAAGCGTTTCGGCAAAGCCTGTTCACGGTCGTTTCCCTGATGACCTCCACAGGCTTCATCATCACCGAACTGTCATCTCCGCTCTTTGGCCCCGTTGCCAGGCACTGCTTCATTCTCATGCTGATCGTCGGAGGTTGCGTTGGTTCAACCAGCGGGGGGCTAAAGGTTCTTCGCCTGGGAATTCTGCTCAAGTCCGCGGGACAGGAGGTACGCAGGCTGTTCAACCCCATCCGTGCGGTTTCAGGCGTCAGGGTCGACGGAAAACTGGTCCCCCGAGCCGAGGTTCACCGTGCATCGGCAATTTTCTTTCTGTGGATGCTGTTTCTGGGTCTTGGCAGCATTGCGTCGGCATCGTTCACCGGCATTGAGAGTGGTGAATCGATGAGTGTCACGGCAAGCACCATGGGCAACATGGGACCCAGTTTCATACCGATGGGTGAGATGTCATTCTTTCCCGCCCCAGCCAAGCTGATTTGCATTCTTGGAATGATGGCGGGAAGGCTCGAGATCCTGCCGCTTCTGATGCTGTTCCGCCGAAGGGCCTGGAGATAGGAGGGCTTTATGCTTGTGGTAGTGGTTGGCGCCGGCATAGTCGGCAGACAGGTCGTTGAGAAGCTGGTTGAACACAGGCACGATGTGGTTGTGGTGGACAAGGACCACAATGTGTGCGAAGAGGTCTACGGAGAGACCGGAGCCGTAGCCGTCACCGGTGACGCCACAAGGCTTTCTGTGCTTGCCGATGCAGGGGTGGCAAGGGCGGACGTAGTGGTGTGCCTTATGAGAAGCGATGCGGACAATATTGCCTGCTCAATCATCGCAAAGAGCCTTGGGGCAGGCAGGATTCTTGCAAGGATGCGGAATCCCGGCTATTCGGAGGCTTACCAGCTCAGTGGTGTTTCTGGTGTGGTGAGGGTTGCCGACCTTCTTATCAATCAGCTCATGGTGGAGATCGAACAACCCCGAATAAGGAGGATCATGTCTCTGGGAGGGGGCTCGGCCCAGATTTGCTCGGTCGTGGTCCCGCCGGGGGCATGGGCGGTGGGACGCACGGTGGCTGAGGTCGCATCCCGCAGAGAATTCCCGGTCGAGAGCCTGATAGTTGGTGTGTACCGCATGGGAGAAGAGGCTTTTCTCATCCCCAGGGGTGTGCATGTTCTGAAAGAGAACGACACGGTGTACGTCATCACAAGGTCCGGTGAGGTGAAAGCCGCTGCGGACATTCTCACAGGCAAATCCGAGAGTGGCATTCCGGCAGTATCCAGATCAGGAAAGGGCGGCTGACACCGCTTCCAGAAGCGACCTTCCCGTGATGGGTTTCTGAAGGACCCCACGGATACCGTGACGGCGCAACTCGTGGGCGGTGCCTTCGGCGCTGTGCCCGGACAGGATCATCACCCTGACCGCTGGTTTCAGCTTTTTCATCTCAAGGAAAGCGTCTAGACCGTTCATCCTGGGCATTGTCATGTCCATCAGTACCAGGTCAACGGCCTCGGGGTCACGCCGGAAGACCCTTAGGGCGTTCTCGCCGTCGGCGGCGGTAAGGACATGGTATCCTCCCGAGATCAGAAGGTCAGCGAGGATGCCCCTTACCATCTCCTCGTCGTCCACCACGAGAATCCGGGCGGTTACGCCCGCCGGGACGGGTTCGGTTCCGTACTCGTCAACGATCATGGAGTCGGAGGGGGAAAGGGGGAAGACCATGGTCACTTTGGTCCCTTTGCCGGGTTCGGATTGTATATTTATCTGCCCTTTGTGTGCGTTCACTGTCCCATATACCGCTGAAAGCCCCATCCCCGTTCCGTGGCCCACAGGTTTGGTCGTGAAGAAAGGCTCGAAGGCCCTCTCCATGACAGAGGGTTCCATGCCCTTCCCGTTGTCCTCCACTACGACTTCGACGTAACCCATGCGCCCCGAGTCGTCGGAAGAAGAAAGATTCCTGGTTGATATGCAGATGAAACCTTTGCCAGTGATCGCGTCGCGAGAGTTGAGGACAAGGTTGAGAATCGCGTTGTTGAGCTGGGACTCGTCGCCGTAAACCGTCGCCAAGTCGGCGTTAAGCAGGTACCTGATCTCGATCCTGCGGTCGATGCTTCTTTCAACCATGGAAAGTACATCGGTCGCCACCTTGTGAAGGTCAACGACGGAAACAACGCTCATTCCCTTGCGGCTGAAAGCCAGGAGCTGCCTTATGAGGTCGGCCGACCTCTCAGACGCCTTGAGAATGCCCTGGATCATCCTTTGCAGGTCGGGATCATCGACGCGTTTCAGAATGCCTTCAGCGTATCCCACTATTCCCATGAGCTGGTTGTTGAAATCGTGGGCCACCCCTCCCGCAAGCTCTCCCACAGACCTGAGCTTCTCGGAATGATGAAGCTCCTGCTCGATCTGCCTGAGACCCGTTACATCCATTATCACCCCGGTTGTATGCATCAGTCTGTCGCTTTTGCTTTCACTTGCAGCCCTGAGCCGGAACACCCTTTTCCTTGCGCTGCTGCCTCCCGAGAGGGAGAAATCGACCTCGGCAGTACGCCCTTCGCGCGCGGATTCCCGCAGAACCCCCTGGATCTTCTCCCACTCCTCCATCGAGACTATCTCTCTCAGGTGAACCCCGTGATCCGACCTGTGCTCAATCCCCAGTATCCCGCAGGCCTCTGTGGAAAGATCGACCCTGGACAGGCCGGTCATGGTATCCCACTCCATGCGGACTCCCCCGAGGGCCGCCGCGTTCTGGATCCGCTTCAGGTATTCGTGGGCATCCTCCATGCTGCGTCTGGCCTCCATGATGCCCGTGACGTCCTGGACCGCGCCGGATATCCTTACCGGTTCGCCCCGGTTGTCGTACTCGAGTTCGGCCACAAGACGTACATGGCGGTTTCCGTCACGGGCAGTCACGGTGGAGAAGTCCATTCTTGCCCGAGAATAGATCAGATCGTTGAAAGCGCTCTGGATGCCGGACTGGTCACGAAAGAGCCTGCAGAAATCCGTGAAGGGAATGCTGTCGCTGTTCTCTTCCCAGCCGAGGATCGTCCTGGTGTCAGCGGTCAACACTATCAGACCGTTGTCGGGCACGAAGTCCCAACAGCCCACCATGGCCATCGAGTGGGTCCGGCGAAGCCTTCGTTCGAGTCCGCGCAGCATGTTCTCGGCCTTCTTGAGTCCCGTCACATCCACGAAGCTCAGGATGGTGCCTGTCAGCGCGCCTTTTTCATCCCTGTGCGGAGTTGCCTTGGCAAGGAACCAGCCCAGATCGCCGGCGTCAAGCTCCCACTGGTCGGAGCCTCCCCTTGCCATCACCCTGTCAACCCGGTCCAGGATGTCCGTTATGCAGCTTCCCGAGAGGTTCGAGGCAATATCGGTTATGACCCGCCCACTGTCCTTCTCATCCAGCCGGAAGAAAAGCCGGGCTGCCTCGTTGAACTTCCTTATCCTGAGGTCGGTCCCGAGGAAGATGGCCGAAACATCAAGGCTTCTAAGCAGGTTGCCCATGTCGCTGTGAAGCTCGGAGAGCTGCTGGTTCCGGGACTTCAGTTCTTCGTTCGCGGAAAGCAGCTCTTCATTGATGGCCTGAAGCTCCTCGTTGGTGCTCCTTATCTCCTCGCCGCCAGTAAGCAGTTCCTCGTTGGCAGCCTGCAGCTCGCCTGTGCGGTTGGCCAGATCGTCACGGACAAGCCTGAGTTCCTGTTCAAGGGAATCAAGCTGGCTTTCGAGGTCTTCGATCCTGCTCTTCGCGTCTGATGAGAGAACGGCGTTGTCCACCACCTTCAGCAAAGGGCTGGTCCCCGGAGTGAAGGTTACAAGGCACACTCCGCCCATGCCTGCTGGCGACACCCTGGTAATGCCAAGGTTGACACCGCCCTCACGCCACGGGAGGTTCCTTATCTCGACGGGCATTCCTTCCCTCAATACCTCCCTCACACCAGACCGCACCCTTCCGCGAAATTCGGGGGGAAGCATCGTGAGAAGGTCAACATTCGGAAAGCCCGAAGGAATGGAGAGGAATTCGTTCAAGTCGCCGTGAAGGTGAAGCAGTTGGAACGATTCGTCGACGAACAGGCAGGGTGGGACAAAAGTCTGGGTGAGGCATGTGTCGAAGCTGGCACGGGAGAGCCCGCGGCCGGGATTATCCCTGAAAGTGTCGTTCTGCGAGGAGGGCTGTGCGGGGCCGGGGCGTCTGGGCGAATCGCTGAAAAGGAACTCGACGGGCCGGTGCAGTTCAGCGCACTTCCTGAAGATGCGCCAGGTGCCGTCGACCACCTCGAGGCATCCGTTGAAACCCGAAGGGCTCTCTCCGTTACCCATGAAGAGGATCCCATCCTGCTTCAGGCTGAAAAGCAACCGCCCCATAACCTTCCGCTGGCTCTCCTCCTTCAGGTACATCACAAGGTTCCTGCAGCTTACGAGGTCGGTCCGGGAGAAGGGAGGGTCCTCGAGAAGGTCGTGTCTGTTGAAGACCAGCCTTCGCCTGATCTCGGGAATTACCGTGAATCCTGCGGAGGTTTCGGTGACCATGCTCCGGAACCTCTCCGGAAGCGCGTCTACCGTCTCCCGGCGGAAGACGGCCTTCGACGCGGTGTGAACCGACTCTTCGGATATGTCGGTGGCGAACACAATGAAATCACCTTTGTTGATGGTTCTGCAGTAATCCTGGAGAAGCATGGCCAGAGAGTAGACTTCGTAGCCCCTTGAGCAACCCGCCACCCAAACCCGTACAGGTTCCCCGGCTGCCCGTTCGAAGAGACCGGGAAGCACTTGCTTCTCGATGACCTTGAAGGCTTCCGGATCCCGGAAGAAGGAGGTGACGCCAATGAGAAAGTCGGAGGCCAGTTCGGCGGCCTCTTCAGAATCCTTCTCCAGAATGGCGACATAGTCGGAAAGGGATGTCAGATTTCTGGCCGCCATCCTGCGCATGTACCTTCGGCGGAGGGTGTTCACCTTGTAGGAGAAGAAGTCCACGCCGGCATGCTCGGACGCGACCTGAACCAGGAGATACTCCCAGTCCTCCCTGCGAAAGACCCCTTTGTCACCTTCCATCGCGGAAAAATACAGCTTCCGTTAAATGAAAACCATCCTGGGATGCGGCTAATCCGGCTTTCAGTTCATCACCGCCACAGGTGCATCGTGGGCAAGTGAATAGTGACCGCCAGTGATCACCTGATCACCCTCGGCTATGCCTTCGGTGATGGAGACGGTTCCCCTGCCGCGGGCGCTCACCGTCACGTAAATCCACTTGGCTTTCCCGTCCTCCACCAGGAAGACCATGGTCCGGTTGTCCCTTATGAGGATCGCCTCTTCGGGTATAACCAGCACCCCCGGGTTTTCGGAAACAACGATCTCGACCCTTGCGGTTGCCCCGGGCCTCAGATTCTCCGTAAAGGGAAGGTCAACCATGACGGTGCCGGCCCTGTATGAGGGGTTGACCACGGGGGACACGGAAAAAACCGTTCCTGCAAGGGTTGTATCACCCAGGGAGGGAATGGTAACGAAAGCCGCGCTGCCCTGAACGCATCGGGCAAGCTGTCTTTCGTCCATCTCAACACGCACCTGGAGGGACTGAGGGTCGACAAGCTCGCCCAGGGGCGTTCCGGGGTAAACCGTCATCCCCTCCCTCACCGACACCGAAGCCACCACGCCATCGAAGCCCGCCCTTATCGCGCTGTTCGAGTATTGGGTTCCCGCGCGGGACAGTGTTGCCTGGGCCTGGTCGAGCCCGGTCGTCTGCCGGAGCATCTGTCTGACCTCGTCGGTCAGCTCGCCCTGATAGTTGTCGCACTCGAACTGGTAGAGAACCTGGGCGCTTCGGTGAGCCCCGGCAGCGGCGGCAAGGTTGGCCGAGTACTCGCCGGACGACACCCTGAAGATCACGTCCCCCGAGGAGAAAGGAGCTCCGTCATACAGGGGGGCCTGGATGACCTGGCCCTGTATCTGCGCCGTGAGGGTCTGGGAACGGCGGCTTTCAACCCTTCCGGTTGCGTTCAGCACCTCGTAGAGGGTGTCCACCCGGGCGATCGAAGCCGTCACGGGAAGCGGGGAGGGCTCGAGTGACTCCCTCACCGTCTCGTCCGTTTCGGCTCCACAAGCGGCCAGAACACAAAGAAGCGCCGTCACCGCCTGAAGGCGGTCAAACCTTTTCATTCCTCCTCCTTCGGGAAGTGACTTGAATGAGCGCGGGCAGAGCCACCAGAACCAGGGGTGTGCTTACGACCATACCACAGACCACGGTGAAAGACAGGGTACCCCAGAGATCCTGACCGGAAATCGGCCAGAGCACAAGTGGCAGAAGCCCCAGAACTGTGGTTGCAGTGGTCTGAAGGACCGGCCTGAGCCTTTCCTGTACCACCAGGTCGATGGCGGTCCTGACCGGAATGCCCTCCTTCTCCTTTTTCACGTAGCTGTCCACCAGAAGGATCGAGTTGTTCACAGCGATCCCGACCAGGAAAACGCTTCCCACGTAGGCCTCGGGGCTGAAGACCCTGCCGAATGCCCAGAAGCCGGCCACAACCCCCACAAGGGCCATGGGCACGACCGCAAGGACCCACAGGGGCGCGGTAAAACTCTCGAAGACGATGGCTGTCACCGCGAACACAGCAAGGATCGCCAGGGCGACAAGCAGGTTCATGTCTGCCCCCTCTTCCTTTCTGAGCCACTCGGGTATCCAGTTCGTCTCTTCGTAGACCCGGTAGCCCGAGGGAAGTGAAAGGCTTTGAAGCAGAGTGCTTCTGAACCGCGCCGCCATTCGTTCGGCGCCCATGAACGAGTAGGCGATGGTTCTCACGTACTCGCCGTTTTCCCTTTTTATCGAGCCCTGAACCGACAGGGTGTCAATCGACACCACGTCACCAAGTCGAATGGTGCCGTCGCGGGTCTGTATTCCGCTGTCAAGAACATCTGAAAGCTCGGGATTCTCCCTGCCTTCGAGGCGGAAGGAAAGGTCGAGGGAGGCATCGGCCACCCTGACCTGACCGCCGTACCCCCCCGCAAAGTTGTAGGAAAAAGCCTGAATAAGCTGCACCGGGTTCAACCCCAGATCCGCAAGCTCCTGCCTGTCAAAAACCACGGCAAGCTGCTCCCGGTTCATCTCGCGACGGGAAAAGTTGATATCCACCCCCTGTATTCTGGGGTGGGAGGAAAGCATTGCGGCAAGGTTCGTGGCTATGTTCTTCAGCCCCTGGTAATCGTAACCCCTGAGTTCAATGGTCTGCATCATGCCGGCGCTCGTGGAGTTCTTCCAGTAACCGTCCGGGCTGATGCCGCCCACCCAGACCGAGCTGGTCCCCCCAACAGTCGTGGCGAACGCCATGGCCTCGGCCTCGACCTGCAGGGCAAACCCGCTTTCAAGGGCCTCATCATCGAACTCGGTGTAGATGTAAGTGGATTCTCCCCACACATATGTTCGGGAGGCTCTGATTCCATCGCGCCGCGCCAGTATGACCTCGAACTGACGCGCGACACCGTCAACGATCTCCTGAGGTGTGCCCGGCGGGAACCTGATGCTTGCGTAAACGCTGTTCCTCTCCCATCCGCCGAAGTTCCATGTCTCGCCGTGCTCGACCTTCGTCACGAGTACGAAAACCGAACCGGCTACAAGGAGGATCGTTGCTGAGAGAACGATCCAGGGTCTGTGGTGAAGCAGTGAGACCCACCTTGCGAGGGTCCTGTCCCAGAGTCTCTCCTTGTACCAGTCGCTCTTTCCGCGATGACCGGCTATGGAGGGCACCAGGGTGAGGCACACCACGTAGGACGCCATGAGCGTGGCGGCAACCGTGAACGCGAAGGGCTTGTAGTAGAGCTTGAGCACTCCCTGGCTTGCAAGCAGGGGCACAAGGGCCACAAGGGTTGTGAGAATACCACCCAGGATGGGTACTGCGACCTCCCGGGCCCCCTTGCCGGCAGCCTCCATGGGAGAAAAACCCTGCCGCCTGCGATAGGCTATTCCCTCAAGTACGACCACCGCGCCGTCGACAAGAAGACCAAAGGCGATGGCAAGCGCGCTCAGTGTCAGTACGTTTATGGTGTAACCCGCCAGGAACACGGCAGTCACGGCCAGGGCGGCGCTGAACAGGATCGAGCTGAGCACGAGGGGAGTGGTCATGGGACTTGGATTAAGCGCCAGAAGGACAAGGGTGATGAGCACTATGGAAAGCAGGGCTCTCCAGGAAAGTGAGTTGAGATCCTTTACGATACCCTCGGTGCCGTCTTCAGTGAGGTCAAGCATCACACCCCTGGGCAGGCTGCGCTCGATCCTTTCGATGGCTCCCGCCACCCTTCGGGCTGTAGCTACAGCGTTGCTTCCCGGGCTTCTGTCAACCTGAAGGGAGACCTGATCGAGGCCGTTGTAGCGGAAGATGGCGCCGGTCTGATCCGAGTAGCTCACACTTATCCCGTGAGAGATGTCGCCGATGGTCACGAAACGCCCGCCCCTGTAAGCCAGGGGGACGGCTTCGATCTCGCCGGGAGCTCCGGGCACGCTGCTGACCCTGAGCACCGCTTCGATGCCTGAGGAGTCGGTAACAACACCCACATTTCTGTCAACGATGCCGGCCCGGATGGCGTAGGCAACATGGGCAAGCGTGATGTCGTAGGCTCTCAGGGCTTCAAGATCGATGTTGATCACGATCTCTTCGGATCCCAGTCCTTCGACGATTACGGAGCTGACGCCGTCCACCCTTTCAAGGGCGGGAACGACGATGTCTTCCGATATCTGCTTCAGGACGGGGCGTTCGGCGCCCGTGAGGCTGTAGACCAGAAAGCCTTCGCTTTCCATCTCTCGCGGGACGGACTGTGTGATCTGGCTTGGTCTGACGGTGGCGGGAAGGTCACGGCGGATCATGCTGATCCTTTCCGTGAGTTCCATGGCTGCAACATCCATGTCGGTACCCTTGGCGAAGGAGACCGTAACCGTACTGATGCTGAGACCCGACGTGGATGAGACCTCCTCCACCCCCCTCACCTGTCTGGCGGCCTCCTCGATGGGTCTGCTGACCTGTTCGCAGACCGCCTCGGGATCAGCCCCGGCCCAGGTGGTGCTGACAGAAAGGCTTGGAAGGGTTGTATCAGGCGTTCCTTCGATGGGTATCCGGAAGAACGATACCACGGCCAGGCCAAGAAGCGCCGTGAACACCAGCGCGGTGCCCCTGGGGCGCCTGAGTACGAGATCTATCAACGACGGCCTTCCCGGAGAATGCTGTAAAGGACTGGGATGACAAGAAGGGTCAGCAGGGTGGCGACCATGATCCCGCCGATGACGGCAACCGCCAGGGGTTTTCTGAGCGCCGCTCCGGTGCCTAGTCCGAGAGCCATGGGCAGAAGGCCAAGAACCGTGGTGGTCGTAGTCATCAGAACAGGCCTGAACCTGTCCCTTCCGGCCCCAAGTATGGCCTCACGGGTCTGCATCCCCTCCTTGCGGAGCTGGCTTATGCGCTCAACAAGAAGGATGCCGTCGTTCACAACGATGCCCGAGAGTATGACCAGCCCGATCCCGGACAGCGCGTTCCAGCTCTGGCCGGTAACCATCAGCCCCAGAACGACTCCGATAACACCCAGTGGAACGGTGAACATTATGATGAACGGCTCGAGGAAGTTCTCGAACTGAACCGCGAGCAGAACATAGACGAGGGCGACGGCAAGGATGGCGGCGAGAAGGAGGCTTGATACCGTCCGGTCCATTTCCTCTATCTCGGGGCCTATCCGAAGCCTGACCGGAGTACCCTCGAGCACGGAACCGGAGAGGCTCCTGACCCGCTCGGAAGTGCCGGCCATGTTGGCCCCGCCGCCTGCAATGGTGACGGCCACCGCCCGGTTGCCCTGATAATGCTCGATGAAACCGGGAGTGTCCCTCACTGAAACGGTTACGAGCCTTGCGAGCTGAACCAGCCCTCCGTCGGTGGGCATTGCCCTGGCCAGGAGGGAGTCGAGGTGGATGCCCTCGCCACGGTCGCCGAGAACGACAACGTCAACCCGTTCGTCCTGGCGGTAGAACGTGGTTGCCGTAAGGCCACGGGAAAGGCTTTCGACGAAGTCCGCCAGATCGCCGATCGAGATCCCGAGGAGGGCAAGCAGCTCCTGGTCGGGAGTCATGACTATCTCGGGTTTGCCGGGAAGGAACTGAACGTCCGCGCCAAGTACGCCCGGGACAGTGCCGAGCACCGCACCCGCCAGTCCGTCTGCCGCGGCAAGCGTCACCTCAAGGTTATCACCCTCGAGGAAAACCGTAAAACCGCTGCCGCCCCCGAGGATCTGCCCCAGAAGGCCCTCCCTGACCGTAACCTGCAGGGGAAAACTGAAGAGCGCCGCCCAGGAGTCCCGCAGGGGGGCCACTGCCGCAAGCGCCGCATCCGGGCCGGAGTAACTGGAAGTAAGAAGGGCGTCCACCCCCTCCTCGGCCCGTACACCCATTCGGCCGCTTGTCCAGTCCGCTCCGGAGAGCGTGGCCATTTCTGTGGCTGCTTCGGATAGCTGGACCAGGCGCTCCATCGAAGTGCCCTCCTGGGCGCTGAAAGAGAGCTCGAGCTGCTTCTCGGGAACCTCGGGCAGAAGCTGCATTGGAAGGAGAACAGCGCCAAACAGGGCGGCAGCAGTCCCGACAAGGGTGGCGGTGACCAGGGTCCGGCGTCTTGTCAGAGCCCTGTCAAGAAGCCGGCAATACCATTCCTTCAGGGGGGCGGTCACATCTTTGGATGGACCGGTCTTCCCGATCTTCGCTGCCATGGCCGGGATCACGGTAACCGCCACCAGAAGGCTTGCGAGAAGGGCGGAACCCACCGCCAGGGCCTGGTCGCGGAAGAGCTGGCTGGTTATGCCCTCCATGTAGACCACCGGGAAGAAAACCACGACAGTGGTGAGAGTGCTGGCAACGATCGCGGGTCCGACTTCGCCTGTTCCGGTAATGGCGGAGGAGACCCTGCTCTCACCCAGCTCCCGTCGCCTGTAGATGGCTTCGAGAACCACCACCGCGTTGTCGACAAGAAGGCCCGAACCCAGGGCAAGCCCCCCCAGGCTCATGATGTTCACCGTCACACCGGCCATGTAGAGGAAGAAAAGCGAGATGGCGATGCTGAGTGGCAGCGACACCCCCAGGACCAGGGGGCTCTTCCAGTCCCGCAGGAAGAAGAACAGAATGCCGAAGGCGAGAAGGCCGCCGAGGATGAGGGCCTCGACCACTCCGCCTATGGACTCGCGTATGAACCCCGCATCGTTCTGTATGACCGAGAGCCCGAGTTCCGGGTACGCGAGTGTGAGGTCGGCTATCAGTCCCTCTACGCTTGCTGCCACTTCAACGGTGTTGGCTTCGGACATCTTGCGCACCCTGAGTATGATGGCCCGTTCACCGTTGAAGCTGGCCCATTCGGTTGGTGGCTTCTCGTCGAGGTAGACCTGAGCCACATCTCCCAGAAGAAGGGGTGATGTTCCCAGAAAACCTATCACCGTGTTCTCAACGTCTTCAAGTGTCTCGAACTCGCCCTGCAGTGAGAGGAAGAACTCCTTCTGACCGTCGAGGACCTCGCCTCCGCCGGCCGTAATCGCGTTCGCCCCCGCAAGCGCGGCGCTGACCGCCTGCGGATCGAGGCCAAGCTCTTCCATTGCGCCGGGGCGAAGCCTGACGAACACCGCCGGATCGGCGCCTCCGTCAACGGTCACCGATGCCACGCCGTCGGCCTGTTCAAGCCGGGCGGTCACGACGCGCCGGGCGAAGTCGGTTATGTCGGTCCAGGAGCCGTCCATGGTGAGAAGGATCTCCATGAAGGGTCTGGAAGAAGGGTCGTAGTCGACCATCGTGGGGCGCCCGGTGCCGTCCGGCAGCGACCAGCTGGCAATGTCCAGCTTTTCGCGGACCTCGAGCCGGGTGTAGTCCATGTTGGTTCCCCAGTCGAACTCGAGCGTGATGCGGCTCATGTCGCCGTACGACCGGGATGTGTAGGACCGAAGGCCCCTGACGCCCGCAAGGGCGTCTTCGAGGGGATCGGTCACGAGCCTTTCAACCTCGAAGGGGCTGGATGAAGGGTAGGTTGTTTCGATGGTGAGGCGGGGGTACTCGACGGACGGAAGGAGGTCGACGGGCATCTGGATCACGGCCACTGCACCCAGCACGGCGGCCACAAGGGAAAGAACGGTCACCGCCACAGGGCGGGAAACGGCAGATCCGGTCAGCTTCAAGACCCCTCCCTTCAGGACGGAACAGGTATTTGCCGGAAGTTAATAAAAACACGGAAGGAGATGCAAACCTGCCGGCTTTTTATATCAGCCCTGCCGACTTGTTACCGGCCATGATACCGATTCTCGGAGATGCTGCGGTCCGTTACAGATCCGTTCCGGCAAGTTCGATGAGGAACGCGTACTGGTTCGCGATGTCCGCAAGCCACGAATACCTTCCAGATGAACCGCCATGGCCCGCGCCCATGTTGGTGATGAACAGCAGGGGCTCATTGCCGGTACCGGAGCGGCGCAGCGAGGCGACCCACTTGGCCGGTTCCCAGTAGCCGACCTGGGAGTCGTAGAACCCCGCGGTTACAAGCATTGCCGGGTAATCACACGAAGCCACGTTGTCGTACGGTGAGTATGACAGCATGTAGTCAAAGAAGGCCCGGTCGGCCGGATTACCCCATTCACTGTACTCGCCGGTGGTGAGGGGGATGGTCTCGTCCATCATCGTGGTAACCACGTCAACGAAGGGCACGCCCGCAACAAGACCGCGCCAGAGATCGGGGCGCATGTTCGCAACCGCTCCGATAAGAAGGCCACCTGCGGACTCACCCATCCCGAACACCCTCCCGGGGTCGCACCAGCCGGTTTCACAAAGGTACTCGGCGCACGCTATGAAATCGGTGAAAGTGTTCTTCTTGGAGAGAAGCATGCCGTCGAGGTACCACCTTCGGCCCAGTTCCTGCCCGCCCCTGACGTGGGCAATGGCGTACACGAAGCCCCTGTCGAGAAGACTGAGGGTGCTTGAGCTGAACATGGGGTCGTTGCTGTACCCGTATGCTCCATAGCCGTACAGAAGAAGGGGATTACCGCCGGCTTCAAAAAGGTCGCTGCGGTAGACCAGCGAAATCGGCACCATCTCACCGTCGGGCGCGGGAGCCATAAGGTACCTGGTCTCATACAAGGAAGGGTCGTACCCCGCGACCGAGTCGGTCTTGAGGAATGTGAGCTCCCCCGTGATAAGACCGCACGATACCGTGGACCAGGGCGTGACAAGTGACGAGAACTCGAAACGGAACGATTCAGAGTCGTATTCGTGGTTGGACGAGGGATACACCGAAGCCGGTTCATCGGGCAGCGCAACCCGCATCCACTCGCCGCCGGGAATGGCGAGTACGCGAAGCCCCTGCCTTCCCTCCAACCTGTCAACAAGCACCAGGCTGTTCCTGAACCCGACGATATCCTCCAGAAGAACATCCTGTTAGGAAAACTTCCATGAGTACCACCTCTTCGGGCTCCTCAGGTTTTGATCACCTGACCGGGCTTCGGAACAGGTCGCACCTCGACATCCTCAAGACGATCATTCCGAGCAGGAAGATGACACGACAGTATCTGGGAGGTAATCAAGATGAATCTGACACCTGACGAGAAGAGCCTGCTCGACTCGGTCGAACGCGGAGAATGGAAACGCATACCCGAGTTCGAACATGAAGCGTTGCGCTACACCGATGCAGCGAGGACGACTTTGCGGATGGACAAGCGCGTCAACATCACTCTGACCAAAAACGGCAGCCCCCCCGAGGGAAGGCTGCCGTCTTTGTCTGCCTGTGCTAAGCTTTGCCGGCGATTCGCGCGTTCAGAACCTCAAGCACCTCGGGAAGGTCCATGCCGATCTCCTTCATGTGCTCGGGGGTTGGGCAGCCGTCAGGCGTCCAGCCCCTGCGTTTGAACACGGCGTCGATAAGCGAGTCGTACTGGCTCATCCGGTAGTCGCGGGTGATCTTCACCTTCTCAGCAAGGCTCTTTCCTGCGGGGTCGATGCCGATCTTCTCCCGCATCTGCTTGTCGTACCGCTCTTCCCGGGCCTGGTACTCGTCCTCGAAAACCGGACCCATGGCCCTGTAGGGGGGATAGTCATCCTTCCTGTGGCCGAATCCCTGACGGATGTTGAACGTGCGCTGGAAGTTGTAGACGCGCTCGCTCTGCTTCACCAGGCCGTCCCAGGTGAGCGGCTCTCCGGTGATGGCCGTATACAGCCTGAAGTAGTTCTCCACATGCTCGGGAACCTTGTTCGGTTCGGGGTGCTTTCCGTTGTCGTCTGGCTCCACGTCGTTCCAGGGGAGCTTGCAGAGGCCCTGCAGACCGAACCAGGTCCGGAACATGGGGAAATAGTGCAGCGCTTCCGCCTTCTTCTCGAAGGTGGGGATGTGGTTGTTGACCATGTCCATGAAGATCAGCCAGGCTTCGTCGTGCTGAGGCCCCTTGTTGGTGAGATAGTATCCGCCCTGCTGGGCCAGGGATTCCTTCGAGATGTACTCGGACTGCTCCAGCCCCTTGCCGTGGAGGGCTATATCTTTCAGTAACTGAGGGTCGGCGCCGTACTCGCGGGCGAAATGTTCGGCCAGGAACCTGACGCCCTTTCCCGCAAGGACACCGAAGCGCTTGCCGTTCGCCATGTCGTGCAGGATCTGGGCGGCGCCCTTCCAGTTCCCCCATGAAAGATCGATGCCGTCAGTGCGCTCCGCGTTCAGAACGCCCAGTTCCCAGCACTCCATGAGGAAGCTGGTCATGGTTCCGAAGCTGATGGTATCGATTCCGTATGTGTCGCAGTAGAAGTTCAGCTCCACTATGCCCAGCGGGTCGTAGACGTACAGGTTGCTTCCCACACCTGCTGCGGTTTCGTATTCGGGGCCGTCGACGCAAACCTTTGAGCCTTTGTATGGCCCGGTCTGGAGTTCGTAATGGTCCACCGCATGGGCGCATGCCATGGTGCAGCCGTACCAGCAGCCGTCCGGCAGGTTCTGGCTGAACAGCTTCTCCCACACCCAGCTTGCGATCTCGTCGCCCCTGGGGTCCTGGCCGTACTTGTGGTTCTTTGTCGGCAGGAGGTCGTAGTTGTTCATGATCTCCATCAGGTGAGCCGTGCCCTGCTTGCGCATCTTGCACTGGGCATCGTCGTTCACGACTATCTCGCGGTGCAGCTTCAATCCTATGCGCTGCACCTCGGCGGGGTCAGCCGCGTTGTTGAGGTCGGGCTTCACGCCTGAGAACCGGCAGACCAGGGCGCGGATCCTCTTGTCGCGGAGAACGGTGCCAATGCCTCCCCTGCCGGCCTGTTTGACCCTGATGCCCTGGCGCCTCTTGTCGTAAAGGCTGAAGTTCAGGATGCCCATGGGAGAGTGGTCGGCTCCCCGGCCGGCGCTCACCACCGAAACCGACTGCAGGTCCTTCTCATCATGGGCGAAGGCGTGCGTCAGTTCCTCGGCAAGGAGATGTGTGTCCTGCTGAAGGTCGGCCGGAGCCTCGAAGAACTGCACGGTCCCCTTGTTGGAATCGATGAAGATGATGGTTTCAACATCGGCCTTGCCCTGGAGCTCGAGGGCGTCCCATCCCCCGAACTTGAAGTAGGGGCCGAAGAATCCCCCCACGTTCGAGTCAATGGGGACTCCGGTCATGGGGGAGAGGCTCACAACGAGGCTTTTTCCCGACCCGGGGTAGTTCGTATTCCCGCCTATGGGACCCATCCCGAACACTATCTCGTTCTCGGGGTCGTTCCACTTCGTAGAAGCCTTTGTCGCGTCCCACAGAAGCTTGAGGCCGAAACCCTTGCCGCCGGTGAACCGCTTCTTCATGTCTTCGGAAACAGGCTTCTCGGTTGCTTTCCGGGTGCCCACGTCGAGGTGGAGCGTGCGCATGGCGTAACCGCGATGCACGCTCCTGGGTTCGAAGTCGAACTGTCCCAGAAGTATGAAGTCGGCGGCCTTGAAGGCGCTCATGTATGGACCTCCTTCTTTCTCGCTGCCTCGGCAATCTCAAATGGAAGGCGGGAGGCCGGGCTTTCTTCCTTCTCGGCGACCTCGAGGGCGTCGGCCGGGCAGGTCTTCACGCAGGCGCCGCAGGCTATGCACTTGAAGGGGGTGGGATCACCCGGGAAGTAGCGCATGGCCCCGATGGGGCATACCGCCACGCACGCCAGGCACCCCACGCAAAGGCTCTTGTTTATCATCACAACGCCCTGGGCGTTCACGGTGATCGCCTGGGTGGGGCACTCGATGACGCACTTGCGGCACTCCTGGTCGCACGCGACCAGGTGGAACTTACCCAGCCCCATCTGGAAGACCTGGATCCGGGATTTGGCCGGATCGTCCTCCTTGAAATACAGGCGGGAGCATGTGGCCTGACAGGTCATGCATCCCACGCACTTCTCGTCGTTCAGCTTCAGGTACTTGATCACGGTTGTGAACCTCCTGTTCATATCGGATACGATTGGCGCAACACATTGCAGGTTGAGCATTTGCACAATTGATGCCCGGCAATGATCGAGGTGTTGCGAACCCTGATGTATGGCAAAACTATATGGGCGCGGCGGGGTTTCAGCAACCGGAGCCAGAGTTTTCGCCCGGTCATCAGGGGCGCATTCCGGGGCACGTATATTCCAGTCACCGATCAGTGCATTTCCAATTCATCCTGGAGGTTCTCATGTCTCCCTTTTTGGCCGCAGTTACCCTTTTTGTGCTGCAATCCCCGCCGCTCGCTCCCCGTATTCACCACGATATCGAGTCGCCCTTCGGAGTACGGACTGACTTCTACTACTGGCTCAGGGACTCGGAGGACCCCCGGGTCATCGAGTACCTTGAAGCAGAGAACCGTTACGCTGAAGCATTCTTCACCGGGAATGGCGACATAAGGGAGACCCTTGTCACAGAGATGGCGGACAGGCTTCCCTCCGAGGATGCCTCGGTGCCATGGGAGCTTGACGGATGGTGGTACGGCACACGTTACGAGGCCGGGGCCGAGTATCCCGTCTACTTCCGGCGCCCTGGTTCTTCCGACGGCCCGGAGAGCGTTCTCTTCGACATGAACGAACTCGCCCGGGACAGTGAGTACTTCTCCCTCGAAGGCCTCAGCGTGAGCCCGGACGGGTGCATCGTCTCGCTTTGTATCGACACCCTTGGCGACCACAGGGGGATGATAGTGTTTCTCGACACTCGTACCGGCGTTTTCATGGAGGACACTCTGGACAACGCAAGCAGCGACATGGCCTGGGGAGCCGACAGCCGCACTTTTTTCTTCGGGTATCTTGACGAGACCCGGCGCACCGCCGGTTTTTTGCGGTACACCCTGGGTTCCGGCGAGTCGCCCCTTGAGGTGTTCTACGAGGCCGACTCGACGTTCTGGCCATGGATGTACGAGTCCCGAAGCAGGGAGTGGATAGTCATCGGAACCGAAAGCACTGACACTTCGGAGTATTACCTCATTGGAACGGATGATCCCGGGGCGGATCCCGCACTGGTTTTCCCCAGGGAACAA
>Ga0351892_10102_pt2 | contig 28648 bp, 26 predicted proteins | sample TotcelFGM3001K14_FD_206763 | JGI IMG/M metagenome (GOLD analysis project Ga0351892, IMG submission 206763) | Enriched cells from coal bed in the Powder River Basin, Montana, United States - Total cells FGM rep3 HSBNCT.FGM.300.1.K14 ... | reverse complement strand
CAGATCGCGAATGGCGGTGCCCTCGGCCAGAAACTCGGGGTTGGAGATGACGTCGAAATGCACGCCCGGCGTCGACTGTGAGTTCAGGATGCGCTCCATCGCCTCAGAGGTGCGCACGGGCAAGGTGCTCTTTTCCACCACGATTTTGGGCGTCGTCGCGTTCTCCAAAATCTGCCGCGCAGCCTTTTCCCAGTATTGCAGGTCGGCGGCCTTGCCTGCACCTTCGCCAAAGGTTTTGGTAGGCGAGTTGACACTGACAAAGATGATCTCGGCTGCGGCGATCTGCGCATCCACGTCAGCCGAAAAGAACAGATTGCGGCCGCGCGTTTGCTGAATCACGCTATCCAGGCCGGGCTCATAAATCGGCAGGCGATCCGAGTTCCAGGCGGCGATACGGTTAACGTTGGCATCTACGACCACCACACGATGCTGTGGGCAGTTCTTGGCGATCACGGCCATGGTGGGGCCGCCTACATAGCCCGCGCCAATGCACAGGATATTGCTCATGCGTGTTGCTCCTCGGGTGCAGCCTGATGACATGATGACGGCGCATCTTGCCCCCAATGCAGTGCCATGGTCAAATGTCATCCTGGTCCAGCGCGCAAGCCAGATTGGAGGCTGCCCGCTGAAACGAAAAGCACCTGGCTTGCTGGCGCCAGCCAGGCGAATATGCTAGCATAGCAGCTGCTGACCTATCGGGCGGCGAATCACGCCCACACAGCTTGATTTGCAGGAGAACACCTACGATGCCTCAAGACCTCCCAGTTGTCGGCGTAGCGTCAGAGATCGCGCGCCTGCCTCTGTACGCCGAATGGCTCATCGAGGGCCAGCGGCCGCTCGAACTGCAAGACACTTTTTTTGCGCTAGAACGATTGGACGCAGATCCTGCGCCTCTGGTGCGCGAGGCCAAGAGCTACCTGGATGGATATGCGGGAACCCTGGGCATCCATGGGCCGTTCGTCTCTCTGCCGCTGAATGCCGGCGACGTGCGCATCCGGCAGGCGGTGTCTGACCGCTTCATGCAGGCCCTCGAGTTCGGCGCTGAGCTCGAGGCGCGCTATATGGTGGTGCACAGCCCGTTCACGATTTTCGGCCATCCTCTGGTAGAGCACACACGCACTGATCACCTGGGGCACATGATTGACGCCGTGCATGCCACGCTGGAGCGGCCCCTGGCGCTGGCCCAACAGATCGGTTGCACGCTGGTCATAGAAACTATTCAGGATACGAACCCCGTGCCGCTCTGCGCACTGGTTTCCTCCTTTGACGCCGGCGTGCGCCTCAGCATCGACGTAGGGCACACCCTCATCACCGAGCAGTTTGGCGGGCCGGTGGCCCATGAGTGGGTGGACGCCGCCGGGCCCTTGTTGGCGCATGTGCACCTCCAAGATGGCGACGGCGTGGTCGATCGGCACTGGCTGCCGGGCCAGGGGCGGCTCAACTGGTGGGCGCTCTTTCAGGCCCTGCAGCGCTCGCCCGCCGAGCCCGATCTCATTATCGAGGTCCATGATGGCCCGGCCGCCTTTGACTGGCTGGCCGCCCGCGGCTTTGTGCGCTAGCATGGATTGGGGCGCGTTGTTGAGTCAGGCCGGGCCGCTCGGCATAGCGCTGCAAGTTCAGCCTGGCGGCTGGTCGGCTAGCCTGCTATCCACCGGCGCGCTCTTGGGAGGGTTCTTGTTCTGGCGCTCCAAGGCTCGCCAGCGCGCCGAAGAGGCCGCCCAAGCTGCCCAGGAAGCGCGACAGGCCATCCGCTCCGGGCGCCAGCAGGTGCGACAGATGCGGCACCTGGCCATTCGCATTCCCGAGCGCGACATGCGCCAAGAGATCAGCGAGATCGCCAATCTCGCGTCGCTCATTCTCGACGCTTTGGAGCGCGACCCCGGCGACGTCCGCCGTGCACGTCGCTTTTTGGACTATTATCTTGGCGCGGCGGTGAATCTGGTCGAGCGCTATGCCCAACTGGGCGAGCACCGGGGCGCTGATCCCGAGATTGCGGCGGCCGTGGCGCGCTTTGGCGACCTGGTCGATATGATGCACACCACCTTTGGCGAGCAGCACACCCGCCTCTTGCGCGACAAGGCGTTCGAGTTCGAGGTCGATGCGGACGTGTTGCGCAAAATGATGGATCTGGACGGGTTGTGAGACGCACGCCTTGCGTGCGTTTGGGTTAGCTGCGCCCTACGGCGTAAGCGAGTAGAATAGGCATCAAGCGAGAATGGACTCGCACCATCAACAGGAGGCTCCACTCATGGCAGACAAAGTGCGTGTTGGGATGATCGGTGTTGGCCAGATCGGCAAGCGCCACGTGGAAGGCTATTGGGGGCAGCCCGGCGGCCCCAAGCCCGTCGCGGACGCCGAGATTGTCGCGATTTGCGACATCAACGAGGCAGAGGCCCGTCGCGTCGCGGATCTGTACGGCGTCAAGGATGTCTACAGCGATTACAATGAGCTGCTCAAGCGCGATGACATCCAATCGGTGGATGTGGCCCTGCACAACCGCTTTCACATGCCAGTGACGGTGGCGGCGCTGCAGGCGGGCAAGAACGTCTATTGCGAAAAGCCGATGTCCTGGACCTATCTGGACGCCAAGAAGATGTATGACACGGCCAAAGAGACGGGCCGCATGCTGCACATCCAGCTCAGTTCGCTGTACTCGCCCCAGGCGCGCGGTGCCAAGCGGCTCATCGAAGAGGGGCACCTGGGCGATGTGTACTTTGCCAAGGCGATCCACTATCGCCGCCGTGGCCGCCCCTGGGTGGACGGCTATGGCTCGCCCGCGTTTGTGAACACGAGCACGTCCGGCGGCGGCGCCATGCTCGATATGGCCGTTTATCATATCGCGCGGATCGTGTGGCTGCTGGGCAACCCCGACCTTGTCAGCGTGGCCGGCAAGACCTATCAAGAGATCGACATGTACGCCGACCGTCGTGCGTCAGGCAAGTATGATGTCGAGGAGCTCGGCATGGGGTTCATCCGTATGGCTGGTGGGATCACTTTCAGCATGGAGGAATCCTGGGCCATCCATGCCAACGACCCCAACGATGATCGCATCTATGGCAGCAAGGGCGGCCTGCGCGTCGAGCCGCTCGAATACTATACGACCCTTGCCGACATGGAGCTCGACGGCACGTTCGACGCCAAGCAGGCGGCCTGGCGTTGGGGCCAATGTGACCCGCTGGCCAACTATTACACCGGGTCGCAGATCCACTGGATCGCCGCACAGCAAGGCAAAGTGCCCCTGCTCGACACCGCTGGCATCGCGCTCAAGACCGCCTTTATCACCGAGGGCGTCTACGTGTCGTCGCACCTGGGGCGTGAAGTCACCGCCGCCGAGATCGAAGCGGCTGCGCCCGGCCTGGGCCGCGTCTAGGGCTGTTCAGTTCGGAGCAAAGGAGCATCATGGAAAAGATCAGCATCGCTTCTTACGCCTTTCACGGCTTGGTGCGCGAACAGCGCATGAACGTCTTTGGCTATCTGGAGACGGTCAAGTTCCGCTATGGGGCCCAGGCTGACATCTGGTCGGGCATGATCGCGTCGCTGGACGACGACTATCTGAAAAAGGTCAAGGCCGAGCTGGACGCGCGCGACCTTGTGCTGGCCAACCTCTGCGTCGACGGCCCCCACCTCTGGGAAGACGACCCAGAGGTGCGCAAGGCCAACCACAAGAACGCTATCGAGTGGATCCACGCCGCCGAGATGCTGGGCGCCAAGACCATGCGCCTGGACGCGGGCGGCCGCGGCCACGAGTCGTTCAGCGACGAGATGATGGACTATATCGTCGAGCGCTTTCAAGAGTATTGCCAACTGGCGCAAGACCGTGGTTTCAAGTTCGGGCCCGAAAACCATTGGGGGCCCGAGGTGGTGCCAGAGACGATGGTGCAGATCGCCCAGGCGGTGAATCACCCCGCGTTTGGCGTGCTGCTGCATTTCCGCGGCAACGAGGGCGACAAGTTGATGGCGCGCTATGCCATGCACACCCACGTCCATTGGGCCACCTGTGAGGGCGACCTCATGGGCACCATGCAGATGATGTGCGACGCTGGCTACCGCGGCTATTGGGGCATAGAGCACCACACCGGCCAGAACGAGTATGCCGAGGTGGCCATTCAGGTTGCCAAGGTGCGTGACGTGCTGGATCGCTGGAAGCTCGCCGGCTGCGAGTGCTGCTGTAGCTGCAAGTAGGCTCGTGACAACGCTGGAGCGGGGGGCGCATGCGCCCCCCGCTCTGTGCACTTGGGTTGACAGTGCACCCGGTTGGCAACTGCATCAGAAAGCCCTAGAATGCTCGTCACGATCGCGTGGGGGGACACGAACGTGACGCTCTGGAACGACCTGGCTGCCGGCTGGCGCTATGCGCGTGGTCTCGCGCCCTATATGCGTGACACGCCGATTCCTGCCGATCCCGTTGCTGCCATTCGCGCTCAGCTTGCCAGCCGCGAGAGCGCCTTTCTCGATACGGTGCGCGGCGGCATCTTTGCGCAGGCCGACAGCCCCTACCGCGTGCTTTTGCAGTATGCCGGCGCAACTGAGCAGGACATTGCCGCACTGGTGCGTGGCGCCGGCATAGAAGCCACCTTGCGCCAGCTGTACGACGCGGGCGTCTATGTGACGCTGGACGAGTTTAAAGGGCGTGTGCCGATCACGCGTCCCGGCCTAGAACTGCCGGTCACATCGTCCAGCTTTGACAACCCGCTATCGAAAGGTCACCTGCGGGGCGTGACCGGCGGTTCGCGCACCAAGGGCACTCGAGTCCTGCTCAGCCTCGACGATCTCACCGGAGAGTTCGCGGGCTCCCTCCTCTGGCTCCAGGCCAATCGCGCTTTGGGCTTGCCGCAGGCTTACTGGCGCCCGGCAGCCCCGTCCACCGCGGCCCTCAAGTGGGTCTTGATCTGGGCGCGCCTGGGCACGTCCGTGGTGCGCTGGTACACGCAGACCCATCCAGGGCCACTTGAGCCCGGCGGCCTCAGCGGATTGATCGTCCACGCGACAACCTGGGGTCTCACCGCTCTTGCCGGGCATCCCGCGCCCTACCCTCGCTACCTGCCGACCGATGCTGCTGAGCCAATGGTGCGTTGGTTGGCGACGGAAACGCGGCGCGGCGTGCGCATCTATATAGACGCCATCGTCAGTTCCGCCGTGCGACTGTGCATCGTGGCGCGCGAGCTGGGCCTGGATATCAGCGGGCATCTGTTCCGCACCGTCGCCGAGCCGCTCACGCCAGCCAAAGCGCAGGTGCTCTACGACGCCGGGTGTGACGTGATCTCGGCCTATGGCCTGGTGGATGCTGGCCGCATTGGCAGCTCGTGTGGCACCCCCAACGCCCTCGATGACATGCATCTGCTCACCACGCGCACCGGATTCCTCCAGGTGCCCAAGGAATTGGCGGGCTGGCCACAGCCTGTCGGCGCCATCCACCTCACCACGCTGCGCCCCACGGCGCCCAAACTGCTGCTCAACGTGGAGACAGGCGACTATGGCGTGATGTCAGAGCGCCAGTGTGGTTGCACGCTGGGAGAGGCTGGCCTCACCACCCATCTGCATACCATTCGCAACTATGAAAAGCTCACCAGCGCGGGCATGCACTTTATGGGCGCCGACCTGCTGGAACTGCTGGAGGTCGTTCTGCCCCAGCGCTATGGCGGCCACCCCACCGATTATCAGTTCGTCGAAGCCGAAGAGTCCGCGCAGACGGTTCTCAAGCTCGTCGTTAGCCCGAGCGTGGGGACGCTCGATGCAGCTGAGGTCAAAGGCTTTGTGCTCAGAGAGCTGGAAAGACGTACCGCTGGGGGGCGCCTTATGACCGACATCTGGCGAGATAGCGACACTCTGCAGATCGAGCGGGCTCAACCTTACACTACCGGTTCGGCCAAGATACAGCCCCTGCATGTGATGGCCAACCGCATGCGCGCCTCGAGCTAGGGGCGCCGGTGTCGTTACAAAACGACCTTTCTGCTGGCTGGCGCTATGCGCGCGGCCTCGCGCCCTTCTTACGGCGATCGTGCCTTGAGGATGATCCGGCGCAGGTCATCAGGGCCCAGCTTGCCGCCCGAGAGGACCGTTTTCTGGATGCGCTCCGCTGGGGTGTCTTCTGTAATCAAGCCAGCCCTTACCGCGCTCTGCTTCGGCGCGCGGGGGGCACTGAGCAGGACGTGGCAGTCATGGTCCGTGAGAGTGGCATCGAGGCCACGCTGCGCTCTTTGTACGAGGCGGGCGTCTATATCACACTGGACGAGCTCAAGGGTCGTAGGCCGATTGCCCGTCCCGGCCTCGAACTGCCGGTCAGGGCGGACTGTTTCGACAACCCGCTCTCCAAGGGGCAACTGCAAGGCGTCACCGGGGGCTCTCGCACCCACGGCACGCGCGTCTTGCTCGATTTGGAAGACCTCGATGACGAAGCCGCCGCCGGGATCCTCTGGTTGCAGGCCAACCACGCTTTCGACCTGCCTCAGGTCTACTGGCGCCCCGCCGCGCCTGCTCTGGGCGCTCTCAAGTGGGTGCTGATCTGGACGCGCCTGGGCCAGCCCGTGCTGCGCTGGTATAGCCAGACTCGCCCTGGTCCGCAGCCGCCTGCTGGCCTTCGGGGCGCCATCATCCACAGCATCACTTGCTTGCTTACTGCCGCCGCCGGGCGCCCGACGCCCTACCCGCGCTATGCGCCGCTTGATCGGCCAGCGCCTATCGCCCACTACCTGGCTCGACACAGTCAGAGGCGCAGGCGCCTGGTGATCGACACCATCGTCAGTTCGGCGGTGAGGCTTTGTCTGGAGGCCGCAGAGCTTGGCCTCGATATCAGCGGCCACATCTTTCGCACTTTTGCCGAGCCACTCACGGCTGCCAAAGCGGCCGTCATCTATAAAGCCGGCTGTGGCGTCTTTTCGGCCTATGGCATGGAGGATGCCGGCCGTCTGGGCGACTCTTGCGGCACGCCCAACGCTCTCGATGACGTGCATCTACTCACGCATCGCAATGCCTTTCTACAGGTTCCCAAGCAACTGCCTGGCTGGCCGCAGCCCGTGGGAGCTCTCTACCTGACCAGCCTGCGCCGCACAGCGCCCAAGGTGCTGCTGAACGTCGAGACCGGCGACTATGGCGTCGTGTCAGAGCGACAGTGCGGCTGCCCGTTGGGCGCGGCTGGCCTGACGACGCACCTGCACACCATCCGCAACTATGAAAAACTGACCAGCGTCGGCATGCATTTCATGGGCGCCGACCTGCTCGACCTGCTCGAAATTGCGCTTCCCCAACGTTTTGGCGGCGCGCCCACTGACTACCAGTTCATCGAAACTGAACAGGAGGCGCGCACAATCATCAAACTTGTGATCAGCCCGCAGGTGGGCGATCTGGATGCGGATGAGGTCAGGCGGTTTGCGCTCGGCCAGCTCCGGCGGCGGGCCGCTGGTGGCCGCCTCATGACTGATGTGTGGCGTGCCGATGGCGCCTTGCAGATTGAGCGCAGTCAGCCCTACGCCACGAGTTCGGCCAAGATTCAGTCGTTGCATGTCATGTCCAGCCGCATCCAGCGGGAATGAGAGAAAGTCCCATGACGTTCGTAGCAGACGCCGGGATGGCCCTGCAGTACGCTCGCGGCCTGCGCGAGTTCTATCGCGCTCCGGTCGATCTCTCTGACCCGACCGGCGCGATCCGGGCCATGTTGGCCAACCGCGAAACCAGTTTCGTGCGCATGTTACACAGCGCCGTGTGGAACAATCCCGTCAGCCCTTACCTGGCGCTGCTGCGGCATGCCGGACTGGGGCGGCCAGAGCTGGAGGCGCTCATCGCGCGCGAGGGCGTGGAAGTCGCGTTGCGGGCGCTGTACGACGCCGGCGTTTATGTTACCCTGGACGAGTTCAAAGGGCGCACACCCATCAGACGAGGCTCCTTTGAGCTGGACGCCCCCGCCCACGCCTTTGACAACCCCCTGGCTCGCCATGATGTCACCTCGCGCAGCGGTGGCTCGCGCTCGGCGGGCACGCGCCTAGTGGTGGATTTGCGCGATATCCTCAACGAGCTCCCCGCCCGATACCTCTTCAAGCAGGCTCACGGTCTCCTCGACCGCCCCTCTGCGGCCTGGTGGCCCGCGCCACCCGCGCTGGGCGGCATCAAGAACACGGCGGCTCTCCTCAAGCTGGGCATCCCCATTCTACGTTGGTTCAGCCCGACACAGCCCTTGTTCGGGCGGACGGCGGGCAAGAGCGCCGTGCTGGCAATCACCACCATCGTCGGCGCGCGGCTGGCTGGTCATCATTTGCCCTGGCCCGAGCACGTGCCCATTGCCGACGCCGGAATAATCGCACGCTGGCTGGCTGAGCAGACCGCCAAAGGACTGCGTCTGCAGGTGGGCGCGGGTGTCAGCCGGGCCATGCGCATCTGCCAAGAAGCGCGGCGTCTGGGGCTTGATATCTCGGGCCATACTCTGCGGGCTAGCGCCGAGCCCCTCACCCCGGCCAAGGCACAGCTCATTCGCGACGTTGGCTGTCGCTACTGCTCTAACTATACCATGACCGAGTCCGGCCGTTTGGGCGTCTCGTGTGGCGATGAAGGCGTCCCCGATGACATGCACCTGCTCACCTATCGCATGGCGGTGCTGCCACAGCCCCGCGTGCTGCAGGGCTGGCCCGAGCCCGTGGGAGCCCTACACGTGACCGTCTTTGCCGACCGCATGACCAGGGTGATGCTGAACGTCGAGACAGGCGACTATGGCCGGCTCGAACGGCGATCGTGTGGCTGCCCGTTGGGCGCTGCCGGGCTCGACTTGCATCTGCACACCATCCGCAGTTATGAGAAACTGACCTCGGCTGGCATGCATTTCATGGGCGTTGACCTGATCGACCTGATCGAGACGGCGCTTCCCGGCCGCTTTGGCGGCGGCCCCACCGATTATCAGTTTGTCGAGCAAGAAGAGCAGGGCGAGACCCGCGTCAAGCTGGTCATCAACCCCACCGTTGGGCCCCTCGCCGAGAAAGAGGTCCAGGCGTATGTGTTGCGCGAGTTGGAGCGCCGCACCGAGGCCGGCCGCCTGATGACCGACATCTGGCGGGGACACGACATGCTGCAGATCGAGCGCCGCCCGCCCTATCTGACCTCGGCTGCCAAGATACAGACGCTTCATGTGCTGAAGAGTCGCTAGTGCCGCCTGTTTGGAATGCCACTTGTCAGTGCCCGCATTTCTAGGGATAGAGTCGCAGCGACGACACAATGGCATCGGCCTCGGCCTGCACGTCCGCTGCAATGTCGAGGCCCTCATACGGCTGGCCCATGGCGCCGACCTGATCCAGATAGATGACAAACTCCTTGCCGCCTGCTCGCGCCAGGTCATAGGCCACCACCTTGACCTTGCTATCGAGCGTGAGCAAGCGGCGCTCGATGGTCTGGTTGAGCACTGGCAGCATTCCGCCGCTCTGGAACTCACCGGCCGGCATGCCCGTTCTGAACACCGGCTCGCTCGCCCCCTCGGCCCGCACGCCGATGAACAGCACATAGGTCGCCTCGCCGATCTCGCGCGTCAGCACCACAAACTCGCCGCTCTCCCGAACGGGCCAGTCGGCGGACGCGCTCAAGGCAAAGCCGAGCGCTGTGTTGGCATAGGTTGGCTCCCGCTCGGCGGCGGCGTTGTCAACTGTTGCTACGGGAGCGCACTCGCCACGGAAAAAGGCCCATTCCTCGCACTCGCTACCATCGCCGAACAAGCAGATCCCATACTGCCCGCCCTGGGCATCGGTGCGCAGTACCTGCTGCCCGCCCTGCTCCACACAGAACGCGGCAGCCGGGTTCGGCAGGCCGGCGGCTTGCGGCGCCGATGCCTCCACCCATGCCACTGTGCTGAGCATAATGTCCGCCGTCTCTTGCGCCTCGGGCGCGAGATCGCCTGTCGCAAACCAATTGACGCCGCGTTGCCACAGTGAGAGGGTGCAGGTCAGATGGCCGCGCCTGATCTCGCCACCATCGCGCACCGAGACGGGTTTGCCATAGCGAACGCCCAGCAGCCTGCCGTCCACCCACCAGCCCAGGCGTGGCTCATCGTCGCCCAGAAAGCGCACCTGGCCCATCGGGGTCAGGCTCTCAGTCTGTCGGTAGGCCAGCGAGTGGGTCTGATCGGGCAACCTGCAGCCCAGCACCAGCTCGACGTCATCCCAGGCAACCGTGACAAAGGGGCCATCGCCGCGGCGCGCTGTGGCGTCAGGGAGATAGCGCAACGAAAGGCCCCATTCATCCTCTGTGTAGGTCAGCCACTCGCCCAGCGGATCCACAGGCTCGCCGTCGATATAGATGGTGCGCACCTGCACCTGGCAGCCGTTGACGTCTGCCGCGCCAGCGATGATCTGCCCGTCCACCGTCACCGTTTGGCCAGTGTCTCGCAGCGCTGCTATCGCATCGCGCAGCATGGGGTGGCCATTCTCGAACACCGCCGAGGTGATGCCGATCTCGACCGGCAGCGGACCATCGAGCACCAGCTTGTCATCGAACTGGGCGCCGTCCCCCAGCGAGACGATGCGTCCAGTTAATCCCGTCACCGGCTCCGGATTCGTCTGCTCCATCGGCAGCGTGATATAGCTGACAACGAGTTGGCAGCCATAGACGTCGTCCACGCCACAGGCGAACTCGCCATAGAGGTTGAGCATCTCGCGGGGATTTGCCCCGGTGCGCGCTTCCTTCAGTCGTGCTTCGATCTCGGACGATGCCCCCATTACCCCATAGGGCGGAATGACCGTGTCTGGCAAAAACTGCACGGCATCGTCAAATCCACTACCCTCTGGCGCCGGGCGGATGTAGGCCAGATAGCCAAGCACCGCCACGCCATCCAGAGACGTGGCCGGCAGAGCGATGCTCTCGGCCGTTGGACCTGGCGTGGGCGCGGTTGGCGAGGGCCTGGCTGGATCCGGCGGCGCTGCTGTGGCGCGCGCCGTTGGGCTCATTGTTGGCAGATCTTGCACAAGGGGCGTGTCGCTCGCCGGCGTGGCGCTGCAACTAGCGGTCATTGCCGCCAGCAAGCCCAGCCTCAACATCCAAGTGAATCGCCTCGGTGCCATGTTGTTCTCCTGCAGATGCCGTTATCGGGTGGACGCTGAGCGGCCCGGCGCGGTCCTCGCCGCCAGGCGCAAACTGCCGCGCGGCCAGATGCGCCTTTAGAGCCAGGCCGAGTCTTGCGGTGTGGCCTCAGGCGCGTTATGCTCTGAGCCAGTCCTCGTGCGCCTCGCCATCTCCGCGGCACGCCCAGGTAAACGATACTGTACAGCAATGGAGGGAATGTGAAAATCCGCGCGATCTGTCTTGGCGTTCTCGCCGCATTGCTGCTGGCCGGCACGGTGGTGAACGCCCAGGCGCCACAGGAGACGGGCATCATTTCCGCCACGGTCGAGTTCGTGCGCAGCGAGCGCGAGGAGGTCTTTATTGGCCAGCCGGTGTTTACCCAGGAGCTGGAGCTCACGCTGACGTCCGGGCCTCACCGGGGCGAGGTGGTGCTCATCGAGCACACCGCCCAGCAGTTGACCGGGCTCGAACGGCTCTCGCCCGGCGATCTCGTCTATGTGCGCACGGTCGAGACCGCGACGGGCGGGTTGACCTACGAACTGGTCACGCGCTCGCGGTGGCTGGCGCTGCTGGCGCTGGGATTGGTGTTCTTGGCCATCGTGATCGGCGTGGGCCGCGTGCGTGGCCTGGCTTCACTGCTCGGGCTGGCCTTTTCGTTCCTGGTGATTTTCGCGCTGCTGTTGCCGCGGCTGGAGGCCGGCCGCGATCCCTTCTGGGCCGCCCTTGGCGCGTCTGCCCTGACGATGCCGGTCTCCTATCTGCTGTCGCATGGCCCCAATGCCAAGACTCTGGTGGCGCTGGTCGGCTCGCTGATTGGCATGGCCGTCACGGGCCTGCTGGCGTTGGGCTCCGTCTCGCTGGTGCAGTTGACCGGGTATGCCGCCGAGGAAACAGGCTTTCTACAGGTGGCTGGCGGTGGTGAATGGAATATCCGCAGCCTGTTGCTGGCGGGCATGATGATTGGCGTCCTCGGCGTGCTGGACGATATCACCATTGCCCAGGCGGGCACGGCGCTACAAATCCAGCGCGCTAACAGCACGCTGACTTGGTCTGAGGTCTATACGCGCACGATGCAGGTGGGCCAGGATCATATCGCGTCGATGGTCAACACGCTGGCGTTGGTCTATGCGGGGGCATCGCTGCCATTGCTCATCCTGCTACGCGAGGCGGCTGCGCCACTGGGCTACTTGCTGAGTCAGGAGATCATCGCCGAAGAGGCCGTGCGCATGTTGGTGACGAGCTGTGGCCTGATCGCCGCCGTGCCCGTCACCACCGCATTGGCGGCGGCTGTCTTCACCTGGCGCCAGGCGCAGCCAGAGGAGCCCGCGATAGACGCCTGATCCTTTCCGAGCGCGCCAGCCTAGCCCTTTGCCTCCCAGAGCGCATTCACCTTGCGCATATCGCGTTCGCCCAGCGCCTCACGCAACAGGTCGGTCAGAGTGAACACGATCACGCCATCCACACCGGCCTGGCGCGCAGACTGCACCGCCCGCTGAAACTCGTCGGGGCTCAGCTCTGGGTGACGATTCTCCACGGCGTGCATGCCATCGAGATACAGCGGGCGAGCCTGCACCGTGCAAAAGGTTGGTTTGCCGGTGATCGCTTTGACCTGGCTGCCACGACTGCCAATCCAGCCCACCCGCCGCTTGAGAATCTGGTGGTAGGTCATCACCTCAAAGGCATCGACGACCTCGGCCAGGGCTGCGACGTCCTGTCCAAACACCTCGGCGCGAGCATTCGCCCAGTCCTCGGGCGCAAGCGGTAACGTGTTCAGCATGATCTGCGCCTGTGGGTGCGCCTGACGCGCCGCATCGCCCAACGTGCGGGCTGCCTGCGCGATCACGCTGCACTTCCAGCCTGCCCAGGCCTCGCGTGCGTGCGTGGCGATCCATTGCGCCGCCTCGGCCGGGCCTGTGGCGGGCGCGTCACAGCCCGTTTCGCTCCGAAAGCGGGCCAGCGTGGCGGCGTCATAGCTGTACTCGGGCATGGTTTCGCGGCGCTTGTCAGGCATCCACCGCTCCCAGAACCCGGGCCAGCGGCAAAAGGAGAGGAACACGCCGTCCGGTGCCAGCTCGTCCACCGCCTGGGCCACCCTGTCGGCCTGCTGCCGCACCCAGCCTTCGTGCGTCGGCACGATGCCCAGGTACCAGTCCGCCTTGGCCATTGGGCGACCATCCGCGCCCACTGGGCGCAAGGTCTCGTCGGCCAGCACGGCGTCAGGCTCGAAAAAGGTGCATAGCACCGGCCAATAGCCGATGCCCACGCTGCCCAGCGCGTCGCGCATCGCCCGTTCACTGAAGGATGCCAGGCGCGCCTGCTGACCCAGAGGCGTGCGCGAACGCACGGCGCTATCGGCCATGGGAAAATGCGCGCTCTCCGCCAGCACAAAGTCAACCCCCCAGTTCAGGAGCAATCGCGCCAGCCGCTCGTACGATAGGTCCCAGCGCGTGTGCCAGTCGCGGTCATAGATCTTGACGCCCACCTGAAACGCGGTCATTCGCCCTGCCCCACGGTCTCGAACCAGCCCACCGCGTTGCGGAACAAGCGATCATATGGCGGAAGCGTCCACACCGCCGCACTGTGGCCCATGCCGATGTACGCCACTGCCCCTGCGCCGTGCGGCCGCGTCCACACCATGGGATGGGCCTGTCCGCGATCCAGGGCCACCATGTGGATCGCAATGTCGTCGCCATAGGCCTGCATATAGAACTCGTCGTGGACGGTGAACGCCTCGACGTCGGCGATTGGCGGGTGCATCCGCGCCACGGGGTAGACGGTAAAGGCGAATTGCGGCGGGTGCTCGACAAAGCGCGCTCCCAGCAGCGCTTCCTGAGTCGGGTTGGGTTCTGGCCCCACGACCGTAGCGCTGTGCACGCCCAGCAGTTTGCCGCCGCCCGCCACCCAATCGGCCAGCGCCTGTGCCTGGTTGTTGGCCAGGCCCGGCACGGCCTCTGGAAACTGCGGGTGCACGCCAAAGCTGGTGTATTGCACCACCAGATCGACGCCCTGCAGCTGCAGTAGCGCGTCCATATCATAGGTCGTCAGCACGTCATAGCCGCAATCAGCCAGCAGCGGCGTGAGCCACTGCCGAAACGCCTCAAAGGCATGCCAGGTGCCCCCTAGCAATAGCAGCGCACGTTTGTTCATGTCTCGCGCTCCCCTCGAACTGAGCCTGATCCTAACCCGGAATGATCTGTCGCGCAAGAGCCCGGTGTGCATCCCTGGTGCGTTAGGCACGAGGTGCACGTGCAGCCGAGCGGAGCCCTGCCGGCCTGTGCTAACACCCCTGTGAGGTTGGGACGCGTAAGTCATTACATTCCGTCCCACCTGCAGATAGCGAGCATTGGGATCGTTAGGCAGAGGGCAGGCGGCGCTTGCGCCGCGATGCGGCCTATGGCACACTGCCCTCGCCGCGAAGGCAACACTGACTGGAGGTTTTGGATGGATAAGCTACGGGTCTGTATCGTCGGCATGGGGATCGGTCGCGCCAATGGGCGGGCTTTCATGACCAACCCGCGGAGCGAGATTGTGGCGCTCTGCGACGTCTTGGAAGACAGGATGCAGGATTTTGCCAAAGAGATCCCCAACGAGGTCAAGTTCTACACGGATTATGCCAAGATGTGCCAGGACCCGGATATCGACGCCGTGTTCGTGGGCACGCCCAACCAGCTGCATGTGCCCGTGGCCATAGAGGTGCTGCGCAATGACAAGCACGTGATGGTGACCAAGCCGCTGGCCAGCTCGCTGGACGAGGCGAAGGCGGTCGTCGAGCTGGCCGAGTCCACCGGTCTGGTGAATATGATGTCGCTGGGCATGCGTTTTTCCAATCAGGTGCAGTATCTCGGCAGGCTCCGCCAGCAGGGCTACTTTGGCGAGCTGTACTATGCCCGGGCGCAGGCCATTCGCCGCAGCCGCATCCCCGACTGGTCGCTGGGTTTTGTTCGCGAGGGCGGCGGCGCGTTTCGCGATATGGGCGTGCATGTGCTCGACGCCGCCTGGTATCTGCTGGGCTTTCCCAAACCCATCAGCATCTCGGGCGTCGCCGGGGCCAAGTTCGGCCCGCGCGGCAAGGGCTACTGGGACTTCCGCCAGCCCGATGAGGCCTATTGGAGCCAGTTCAAGGCTGATGACTATGGCGGCGGGTTCATTCGCTTCGAGGACGGCATTGGCCTGCAGGTCGAGAGCTTTTGGGCCAGCCACCAGCAGGCCGAGGGTGAGACCCAGATCGATCTGCTGGGAACCGACGCCGGCGCGCGCCTGCGGCCGCTCACGCTCTACCAGACGGTCAACAGCGCGCCTCAGAACGTGGCCGTCGAGATTCCCAAAGGCCCCGATGGCTTTGACAACGTCATCGCCGACTTTGTGGACGCCATCCTTGATGGGACCGAGTGCCACGCGCCCTTGCGTCACGGCATGATGGTGCAGCAGATGATGGAAGCGCTGCTGGAAAGTGGCAAGCAGGGACGCGAGATTCGGTTCGACGAATAACCGCTGCGTCTGCTCCGCAGGGCGGCGTCACTTGACGCCGCCCTGGCCCTAACTCGGCGCCCAGGAGGCGAAATGACCCAAGAATCGACTCGGCCCGGCGCTGGCCTCCTCGATCCGATGGCCACCTTACCCGACCCGCTCATCTGTCTCGGCGGCGCTCCCGTGCGCACTGCTGAGGACTGGGGCCAGCGACGCGCCGAGATCATCGACCTCTTTAGCGCGCACGTCTATGGGCGCACGCCCCCCGCGTCAGTGCCGGTGACTTTTGAGCTGGTCGAGAGCGACGCTGCCGCCTGGCAGGGCCGGGCCACTCGCAAACAAATCGTCGGCCACATTGGCGCCGCTGGCCACCAGATGGACTTGCTGCTCTACCTTCCTAACCATCGCTCCGGCCCGGCCCCTCTGTTTCTGGGGCTCAATTTCTACGGCAACCATACCGTTTGTGATGATCCGGCCGTGCGACTCGCCCATTCCTGGACGCCCGATCATGCCGGCCAGGGCGGCAACCGGCCTGCCGCAGAATCGCGAGGCCTATCAGCCGGCTCTTGGGCCATCGACGAGTTGCTCGCACGCGGCTATGGCCTGGCCACCGTCTACTGCGGCGACCTCGACCCAGATTACGACGATGGTTTTCAGAACGGCATTCACCCGCTGTTCTACGCGCCAGGACAGACGCGCCCTCACGCGGACGAGTGGGGCGCCATCGGCGCCTGGGCGTGGGGGCTCTCCCGCGCCATGGATTACCTGGTCGCAGATGCCGGCTGCGATCCGCAGCGCGTCGCCGTCATGGGCCACTCGCGCCTCGGTAAGGCCGCCCTCTGGGCTGGCGCTCAGGATGAGCGCTTTGCCATGATCATCTCCAATGACTCGGGCTGCGGCGGCGCTGCCCTCTCGCGCCGTTGCATGGGCGAGACGGTGCGGGCCATCAACGAACGCTTTCCCCACTGGTTTTGCCGAAACTTTGCCGCCTACAGCGATCGTGAGGCAGACTTGCCCGTCGACCAGCACTTGCTCCTGGCGCTGGCAGCGCCGCGCCCTGTGTATGTGGCCAGCGCCGAGGATGACGCCTGGGCCGATCCTGAGGGCGAGCATCTGAGCGCTCGGCTGGCCTCGCCCGTCTATGGGCTACTGGGCCAGCGCGGTCTACCAGGTGAGGGCATGCCGCCCGCCAACCAACCGCTGATGGGCCGCGTCGGCTATCATGTCCGGCCCGGCGGTCACGGCGTGACCGCCTATGACTGGCAGCGGTTCATGGACTTTGCCGACCTGCATCTGGCGGGTGGTTTTAGCTGATGGAGGTCGTGACATGACCCAGCCCGCCTGGTCGCCCGATCAGATCGCTCGCTACACCTGCTACCGCACCCCGCAGCCGCTGACCATCGACGGCCAACTAGGCAAACCGGCCTGGCAGGCAGCGCTCAAGTCGCCGCGCTTTGTGGACACCGTGACGGGCGCGCCCGGCTGGTATGACACCCGCGCCGCCTGCCTGTGGGACGATGACTATCTCTACGTCGGCTTCTGGGTCGAAGAGCCCTATGTCGAGGCCCACCTGACCGAGCGCGATAGCATCATCTTTGGCGAGAACGACGTCGAGGTGTTCATCGATGGGGGCGACTGCTATTACGAGTTCGAGCTGAACGCCCTGGGCACGATCTATGAGATCATGTTCATCTGGCGCGACGCCTATCTCAAGGGCGGGCGCTTTGACGTGCCCGAGTTCGACCTCACCGAGCGCGAGGTGTTTTCCTTCGCCGGCGACTATGATCGCCAGCTTGGCTCTTTCTGGCGCGGCACCCACCCCCGCGGGCCGCGCTGGGCCTTTCTCGACTGGGATTTCCCCGGCCTAGAATGGGCCGTGCAGGTCGACGGGCGCCTCAATGACCCCACCACGCCAGATCGCGGCTGGACCGCCGAGATCGCCTTCCCCTGGAAGGGCATGTACTGGCTGCTCAATGGCCGTTCGGTGCCGCCGCTGCCCGGCGATGTGTGGCGGCTGTTCTTTGGCCGCTTTCAGAAGGCTGTGCCCAGCGGCGTTGAGCTGTCGCCTCATCCGGCCTGGGTCTGGAGTCCGCACGGCATCTATGACACTCATCTGCCTGAGCGCTTTCCCTATGTCACCTTCTCGGAGCGCGAGGTGCTGACGCCATGAGCGCCAGATTTCGCATCGCCATCGGCGGCCTGGCCAGCGAGAGCTGCACCTTTTCGCCCCTGCCCACCCGCCTGGCCGATATCGAGGTGTTGCGTGGGGACGAACTGCTAGACCGGCATCCCTACATTGCTCAGGTTGAGGACGTCGCGTTCGAGCCCCTCTTGCGCGCCTATGCGCTGCCCGGCGGCCCCTGGGAGGCGCGCGCCTTTGATCTGCTCTTGTCCGAGCTGCTCGCGGCGCTCTCTGCCGACGGGCCCTGGGATGGCGTCTTGCTCGACTTGCACGGCGCGCTGTACGTCAAGGGCCATGAGGATGCCGAGGCCCACTTGCTAGCCAGCGTGCGCCGCACGGTCGGCCCTGACTGCATCATCGCCGCCAGCTATGACCTGCACGGCAACGTCTCCGAGCACGTCATGGCGCAGGTGGATATCCTGACCGCCTATCGCACCGCTCCCCATGTGGACGACGATGAGACGCGCGAGCGCGCCGCGCACTTGCTGTTACGCTGCCTGCGTGAGGGGCGCCGTCCGGCCAGAGCGCTGGTGCGCCTGCCGCTCACGTTGCCTGGCGAGCGCGCCATGACCACCGTCGAGCCGGGGCGCTCGCTGTATGCCCGCATTCCCGCCCTGGTCGGCGGCCCGGTTTGGGATGCCTCGCTGCTGGTCGGCTACACCTGGGCCGACGAGCCCCGGGTGGGGGCGACCGCTGTGGTGCTGGCCGACGATGTCCTCAGCGCCGAGGCCACAGCGTTGGAGTTGGCCGATGCCTGGTGGTCGCAGCGCCATGTCTTTCAGTTCGGCCAGGAAACGGGCTCGGTGGACGAGTGCATCGCTCGCGCGATGCAGTGCGCTGCTGGGCCGGTGTTCATCTCTGATGCAGGCGACAATGTCACCGGCGGCGGCGTGGGCGATGTGCCCCACGTGCTGGAGCGCTTGCTGGCTCATGGCGTCGGGCGCGCGCTCTACGCCAGCCTGGCGGATGCTGCGGCGGTGTCCGCCTGCCAGGCTGCCGGCGTGGGCAGCGCCGTCGCCCTGTCCCTTGGCGGCAAGCTCGACCCGATCCATGGCCGCCCGCTTGCCGTTGACGCGCACGTGGTCAGATTGGCTGACACGCCCATGACCGGCCCCGCCGCAGTGGTGCAGATCGCGGGCGTGACGGCCATCCTGACGGCCAGACGCTGCGCCTTTACCACGCCCGAGCAATTCTCCGCGCTGGGACTGGCCCCGCATAGCTTTCACATCGTCGTCATCAAGCTCGGCTACCTGTTCGACCGCCTGCGACCGCTCGCGATGCGCTCACTGCTGGCCTTTTCGCCGGGCTGCATCAACGCTGACATCACCCAGCTGCCCTTTCATCATCTGCGCCGCCCCATCTACCCGCTCGATCCTGAGGTGGACTGGCAACCCGCGGCCATCGTCTGGGAGCCCTGAGAGCTGCCTTGCGCGTGGTTTGACAGCCGCGCTGCCTGCGGCCACACTAGGTACGTGCGAACTATCTGACAGGAGAAAGATCACCATGCCCCTCGTATCCATTCTTAGCGAGCTTCAACGTGGCGCCCGTGAGCGCTGGGCCGTCCCTCTCTTTGACACGGCCGACATGCAGGCCACCGACGGCATGCTGGCCGCCGCCGAAGAGCGGCGCGCGCCCTGCATCATTGCCATGTATTCCGCCCAATTCGCCCGCCCCAACGCCCGCGCTCAGGCCGAGTACATCAAGGTGCGCGCGCGTGAGGCCAGCGTGCCCATCTCCTTCATGCTTGACCACGGCACCTCCATGGAAGTCTGCATGCAGGCCCTGGTGGCGGGCTGCACCGATGTGATGTACGACGGCTCCAGCCTGTCGTATGAAGAGAACGTGGCCAACACCCGCACCATTGTGATGGCCGCCCATGCCGTGGGTGTGGCGGTCGAAGCCGAGATCGGCCACGTGGGCCGGGCCACGGACTATGCCGAGATCGGCGCCTCGCGCAAGGGCTACAGCGACCCCGCGATGGTCGAGCGCTTTGTGGCCGACACCGGCATCGATATCCTGGCCATCGCCATCGGCACGGCCCACGGCGCCTATGCCAAGGGCGTCACACCGCAGATCGACGTCGATCTACTGCGCGAGATTCGCGCTCGTGTAGACCTGCCACTGGTCATGCATGGCGGCACCGGCAGCAGCGAGCAGCAATTCCGCCAAGTGGTCGCCAACGGCATCAGCAAGATCAACATCGCCACCGATCTTTTCTTGAACGCCGGGCAGGCTCTGGTGGACAGGGCTCAGGAGCCCAACCCGCGCTACTTTGACATGACCGCCGCGGCGCAGGCCGCCTTCCAGGAGCGCTGCACCTACTTCCTGGATGTGTTCGGCACGTCGGGCAAGGCAGATTCATAGCAGCAGGAGGATTTCGATGAACAAAGTCCGGCTGGGCCGCACCGGCCTGATGGTTTCGGCGCTGGGATTCGGCGGCATACCGATCCAGCGTCTCACCACCGCGGAGGCCGTCGCTGTTGTGCGCGCCTCGCTCGATGCGGGCATCAACTTGCTCGACACCGCTCACGGCTATAGCAGCAGCGAGGAGCGCATCGGCCTGGCCATCCAGGGCCGTCGCGAGGGCCTGGTCATTGCGACCAAAGCCCCGTCCACCGATCCACAACAGTTCCGCGAGCAGGTCGAGCTGTCTTTCCGCCGGTTGCAGGTGGAGCGCATCGACCTGCTCCAGTTTCATGGCGTCTCGTCGCCGGAAAAGTACGCGGCCGTGCTGGCGCCGGGCGGCCCGTTGGCCATCGCGCGTGAGCTGCAGGCCGCAGGGCGCATCGGCCACATCGGCGTCACCTCGCACAACCTGGGGGTGGCCCTGCAGATGGCCCGTGACAATCACTTTGAGACCCTGATGTTCCCGTTCAACTTTATCACGCGTGAGCCATTGGATGAGCTGATCCCCCTCTGCCGCCAGAACGACATCGGCTTTATCGCCATGAAGCCGGTGGGCGGCGGTCTGCTATGGGATATCGAGGTTGCCCTCAAATGGCTGCGGCAGACGCCCGGCATCGTGCCGCTGGTGGGCATGCAGTCGCTGGAGGAGTTGGTGCAGAACCTGGCCGCCATCCAAGGTCCCGCCGAACTGACGGCCGACGAGCTGGCGCTCATCGCGCAGCGCCGCGACGAGTTGGGCACGCGCTTTTGCCGTGCCTGTGACTATTGCCAACCCTGCCCGCAGGGCATCGCCATCTCCTCGGTGCTGCGCATCCAGAGCTTTTTCCGGCGCATGCCGGCAGACCGATTCTATAGCGCCGGCACCGCGGCGAGCATCGCCACCGCCGAGACGTGCATCGAATGCGGCGAATGCGAGTCGCGGTGCCCCTATGATCTGCCCATTCGCGAGATGCTCAAGGAGCAGACCGCCTGGTACCGCCAGATGGAGGCCACTCGATCCTAGAATCGGGAGTTGGGATCACCATGCAGACAAGACAGATCGTCTTTACAGCGCCCAACCAGAGCGAGCTACAAATCGTAGACGCGCTGCTTGCGCCTGGTCCGGGTGAGGTGGCCCTGGAACTGGCCTATACGCTCATCAGCCCGGGCACTGAGCTGGCCTGCCTGGCGGGCACGGAGCAATGGGCCCGCATGCCCTTTGTGCCGGGTTATGCCGGCGTGGGCACGGTCAGCGCGGTTGGCGCAGGCGTGACGCACTTGCGGGAGGGCGACGTCGCCTTTTCGTACACACGCCATGCCAGCCACGCTCTCAGCCGGACGGTGGCGCTGCCTGTGCCCGCAGGGCTCGATCTGCGGCAGGCCATCTTTGCCCGCATGGCCGCCGTGGCCATGACCGCGCTGCGGGTCAGCGATGCCGAGTTGGGCGACCACGTCGCCATCTATGGCCTGGGCCTGGTGGGCAACCTGGCGGCGCAGCTCTTTACCCTGGCCGGCTGCGAGGTCATCGGTATCGAGTTATCGCCCCATCGCTGCGAGCTGGCCCGCGCCTGTGGCGTGGCTCACGCCATCGATCCTGCCGCAGTGGATCCAGTCGCCTATGTGAAGGAGATCACCCACGGCCGTATGTGTGGCACGGTGGTCGAGGCTATCGGACTGTCACCGCTGGCGGTCGAGGCAGCGAAACTGGCGAGCAATCTTGGCGAAGTCATTCTGCTGGGCTCGCCGCGGGCGCCCTTTGAGACCGATGTCACTCCGCTATTGCGCGACATCCACCTGTGGGACTCGGGGTGTGTCACCTACAAGGGGGCTCACGAGTGGCGTCTCCCGACACGACATGACCCCAGCGGCCGGGTCAAGCACTCTATCGAGCGCAACTGCGAGATCATCCTGGGGCTCATCGCCAGCGGCAAGCTGCATGTCGCCACCCTGCTCAGCCATGTGATCTCTCCTGTCGCTTGTCAAGAGGCCTATCTGGGTCTGCGCGACCGCAAAGACGTGTATTTGGGTGTGCTGTTTGACTGGTCGCAGGTCTAGCACTGCCAGCCGTCGGGCCCGCATCCGGTGTACGAAACAACGGGAGGCCGATCAGGCCTCCCGTTGTGGCTCCCCAGATCATGATGCGCGGATGAGTGCCTTGATTCTCTGAGAGAGGCTGCGCGGCGGCGTCCACCCTGCCAATGTCAACTCGTCGCCTGGCTGCACGGCGCCAGCGTCGTGAGCTGCCACCTCGATCACATAGCGCACGCCGCGCTGCAGCGTGCCGATGCGCCACGGGCGCAGATCGCGATCTACCCCGACCACGTGGTTATCTCGATTCACATAGACCACGTCGATGGGCATGCGCATAAAGAAGGTGTGCACCGACGTGCACGGATAGATGAGCAGGCCCTTCTCCGGTTGCAGCGAGCGCCGGCCCATGAGGCCAACAAAGCGCGACCAGAACCCGTCGGCGACGCGCCCCTCATCTAGCAGGCGATAGGCGCCCGCTCCGCCGGTCACCGTCACGCTCTTGCGCGCCATATCGTCTCCCTCTGTCACCAGACTCCTAACATGGCCATATAGGTGACCCAGGCCCCTGCTGCCAGATAGGGGCCATAGGCCATCTTGTCTTTGCGCGTGGCCGAGCGCGTCACCAGCAGCAGAATCGCGCCGAGCCCCCCTGCCAGGATGCCCAGCACGAGGCCCCAGATCGCGGCTGGCAGGCCGAGCACTGCCCCAATGGCGATAGCCAGCTTGACATCGCCGGCCCCCAGGGCGCCGCGCCCCAGCAGGCCCAACAAACCGAACATCACCGCGCCAAAGGCGGCGCCGGTCAGCATCATGCGCCAGTTGGTGATGCGCACGAGCGGGTGCACCAGCCCCACGACGAACAGCGCCGCCACCAGCACGTTGGGCAGCCGTCGCGTGGCCAGATCGATGACGCTCAACGCTGCCAACAAGCCCGAGACGAGTAGCGCACATGCCATTACAGCCAGAGGCAACCGGGCTACAGCCAGCATCCCTCCGGCCAGCAGTCCAGCGATCAGGGCTGATCCCAGCGCCACACGGTCCACGAGAGGCGTCTGCGCCAGTGGCAGCCAGATGCGCGTGATGCGCCACACGCCCAGGCCGGTTAGCACGCCCAGGCTCATCCCAGCCACCATGGTCGTCGTCACCCGCCGCTACTCATTCAGGCCCACAATGACGACGTTGCCGCCGCCAGAGGGCATCACGCCCGTTGACGTCCCGCAACGCGCGGTGCAGCTATCGCAAGCTTTGATGACCTCGATGGCCTTCTGGTTCTTGTTATCCACCCATTCCTTCGCGTCATCATCCCACGTCGTGATGGTGACCTTCTTATGGTATTCGCCGACGATCACACATGCGACGTCCACGATGTGATAGTCGTCGCCATTGCAGCCGATATAGTCGAATAGTGGAATGAGGACGTGGTCGCCAGACCGGTTATCCACGTGCTTCTCCGCTGCCGACTTTACGCCCGGCTCACCGGCAACGCACTTGGGAAAGGTGATTCTGCCGGCACAATCATCTTCAATCAAGCCTTTGATGAGGCTTGCGCCGCCCCCACTGCCGCAGGTGCCAGCAAACCCCTCATCCCACTCGTTCCGGAAATCCAGCCAGCCACGCTCGCCAGGGTGCAAGACCGACTCGCCGTCAACTTCGCAGCCCTACTCCTGACAGTCGGACGAGATTTTGTCATCGTCCCAGATGTAGATACTCGTCCCACAGGGCAGGTTCTCCCAAGCGCCTTGCGCGTAGGCAATGGGCCAGAATCCGCAGCCACTGCCGGTCTTTTGGCAGGCTGCGCCGGCGCTCGCCCGCACAGTAATGTTGTCGATGCCCGCCAGTCCCAGAAAGACCATCGGAGAGACTGCGTTCGCCTCGACCCATACCACCTGGCCGTTGGCCATATCGACGCTGCCAGCGGCATCCCGAAACTCGACCGAAACCGGCGCCTCGGCGCCATTCTGCAGCGCATAGCTGGCGGCTTTGGTCGCAGCGCCGCCGCGGTTATCCATGAGACATAGTTCACGTGCGCCGGCCAGTGAACCAGCGCCCGCGGCGTTCTGCATCTGGCGGCGCGTTGTGAGCGCCAGGCCATAGTCGATGGCCAGCCCCATGATAAGCAAGAGAACAACGAGTAACAGCGCCATATGCACCAGCGCCTGACCCGCGTCTCGGCTCATCGCCCCCTCCCCCTAGTAAAGCCATTACCAGCTTGACTACCCCCCGACAGTCAAGTTGCGATTCCTCGCACGGCAAAAGCTGATTCACCCTCGCGAGAGGGCCTCGCGCAGTAGGCCGATGGCGATCATCGCCTACTGCGCGAGCGTCACTCGATCAGGCTGACCGCCAGCACGCTGCCGCCACCTGGTGGTGGTGGCCCGCCGGCGGTCGCGCCGCAGTCGGTCGTGCAGTTGTTACAGTCCACCATCACCCTGATGACGTCAGCCGTGATCACTTTGGTCGGGTCAAGGAGGTCAGGCATCAGGAGCTGGCTCTTGCTGGTGTCATAGCACGGCACAACGCCGCTCTTCTTTATGCAGGTGGGCTCCCAGGATTGCAGCGGGGGCTCGACCACGGCGCAACCGAACCGCGAGATCCTGTAGGCGCCCCCATTGGGGCACGACCGACCGGCGGTGCAACCGGTGGATTCAAAGACCGGAAGCTTGACCTGCCTGCCGGCCTGGGCTCGCGCATCCATGACCACGCTCTGCCTGACGCCGCCCACACCCGGAAGGCAAGCGGGCAACACGGTCCGTTCCCTGCTCGTGTTCTTTACCAGGCACGACATCTCTGCGGCGCCACATCCGCTCTGGACGCAGGCATCGGGGTAGAGCGCGTCTTGCGTGTCAGAGAAATCCACCCAGCCACGCCCGGCGCCCGTTACCACATCGTTGATGCCATCGTTATCAAAGTCGCAGTTGACCTTGCTGCAGTTGATTGACTTGGTGGAGTCTACTGTGCCATCGTCTTTGGTGTCATTCCACACATACAGCACTCTGCCACAGTTGCGATTCCACGCTTCTTCGCTGAACGTGAGTGGCCATAGCCCGCAAGCGGTGTTGGACACGCCGCAGGCCGCTGTTGCGGTGGCTCGCACGGGCAGGTTGTTGATGCCGATCAGCCCCAGCAGCAGCGTATCGACCTGCTGCTCTGCCCGCACCCACACGACGTGTCCGCTGGCGTCCTGCGCGCCACCGCTGTTGCGTATCTCGACCGCCACCGGATCTGTCGCGCCGTTGGCGATGGCGTAGGCTGCGGCCGTGCCGGTCGCCGACCAGCGCGCCCCAAAGCACAGCTCATGCGCCCCCGCCAACGCGCCAGCGTCGGCTGCATTTTGCATCTCGCGCCGAAAGGACAGCGCTATGCCAAAGTCGATGGCCAGGCCAATAATCAAGAGCAGCACGATAACGGTCACTGCCGTCTGTACCAGGGCCTGGCCCCTATCTCTTGCGCGCCCCATAGTTCTCGCCTCCTTCAGGCTAGTCATCGGTGCCAAATACGATCATCTGTGTGCCACTGCGGACTGTGATGGTGTCGACCCCGATGAGGCCGCCGACAAAGGTGTTCATATTCATAGTCACGGTCACCTCGATAGCCTCGCCCGAGGTAGCCTTTGATTGGCCAGGGCCGGGCACAATGGTCACCTCAGCCGTCCCCGCATCCAGGTTGTTCAGCTCCAGCTCGAACTGGCAGGCATCGGCGATCCCTGCATAGTCTCCCGGGTACCAGCTACCATACCGTGCGCCCTCGCGAGACGCGTTGGTCACTGCGATCTTGACCGCCATGGCTCGCCCAACATCGATCACGCCCACCAACAGCAGCAGCAAGAGGGGCGTCACCAGCGCCATCTCGACGATGCTCTGTCCGCGACTGGATTTCCCCTTCACCGCTTTACTCCGATCCAACCAAGCAACTTGTCGATCTGATTCACTCGGCCCGGTTTGGTTTCCTCGCGGGCGCGGACATATAGCCCGTCGATGTAAGACGACAGCTTGGCCTCAAATGCCTCCCAGACGCCCTCAGCCCTGGCCTCTACACCGGCGGCGCTCGGAGACGTTCGTGTCGAGACATAGACGGGGCGCAGCTGCCAGACGGCCAGAACCAGCCCCAAGACCACCGCAATGCTCACCGCAGCGCGCACCGCGCGCCGCCTCAGCCGCTGCCCTAGCTCAATGGTGGCTCCCTGCTTCATGGCGCGTGCCTGGGCAATGTCATCCAGCGTGCCAGGGGCAACCGCCAGCGCCACCAGCCCGGCCAATATCGGCTGCCAGTGGGCCAGCACTTGTGTCGCCTTGCTGGCCGTGGGGATCAGCGCATCCGTCAGGCCCAGCAGGCTAAACACTATGGCGATCATGACAGCCGCCCAGCCCAGCACCCGCAGCGTCCACCGGCCCAGGGCGTAGAGGGTCGGCCAGGCTGCCGGCTGTTCAGCGCCGCGGACGGCTCCCATCAAGCCCCACAGCAACATGGCGCCCAAAAGCGCGACGACTTCCATGCCCGGCGCCAGGCCCTGATTTCCCAGCGCGCGAGCCAGAGCGAGCCCTGACAGGCCGCCCAGCAGCGCCCCTGCCATCAGCCCCATCGCCGGGCGGATGAAACGGCTCACCAGCGGGGTGGGCGTTGGCCGCACATACACGGTGAGGGGAACGGTGTGCGTCGCACCGCCCACATCCGATGCCACCACAATGCTGCTCTTGCTGTCTTGGCCCGCAGGCAGGCTGCCAGGATCGATCGTAACGGTAAAGCGACAGTTGCCAGAGAATCTGGTTGGCTCCACTCGCACCCAGCTATCAGGCGACCCCGCCTCCCCATGCACATAGCCTCGCCCTCGGCTGCGCTGCACCTGGAGCGCCTTGCGGACCCCATCGTTGGGCGTCACATAGCCCATATTGAGCTGGCTTGGGCGCACCCTGGATCTCGGCAGGCCGACATAGCCCGAGCCAGTCATAAAGGCCTCGAGAGCGGCGCGCCCGTCGGCTGCCAGCCTCCCCAGGCTCTCGCGTACTACTATGGCGAGGTGGTGCGCCCCTTCTTGCTCTAGCCAGTGCTCCAGCGAGCCGTCGAGGAGATGGCGAACGCCGGCACGGGGATGGCGATCGAGCAACCTGAGCAGTTGCTCGATAGTGCGCGCGCTGAGCCTGGCGCGCACCCCCCCACCCACTGATAGCACAAACGGGCGCGAGGCGCGCTGCCGCAGGGCGAGTTTGCGATCCAGGAATCCCTGGGCCAGCGCCTGGCGCTCCTCGGCCGTCTCGAGCCCGGGCGTGGCGCCGGATGGATCAGCCATACGGCCAATGGCGTCATCGAGGCTCATTGGCGCGATCTCAGCGTGCAGCCCAGCGATGTCTGGCACCGGCCCATCGAATGCCAACAAACCAATCAAAGGCAGGCTCTGGCCGGCGGCCTCGTCCGTCAAAAAGGCGTTCAGTGCGCCCTTGACACTCGCCAGGCGTTTGAGGGGGCTGTCGACCTTTTGGCTGAAGCCGGCGCTCGACAGCACCGTCCAGGGCTCAGCGCCGTGAGCGCGGACCTCGCCCTCCCAATCGCGCACGTCCAGATGGTAGAGACCGGCGGGCGCTACGATGAGCCAGTCTAGCTCCAACCCATACACCTGCGGCTGGGGCAGCACAAAGGTATCGTCTGGCAGCTGGTCTACCAGAGCTGTCGCGATGCGCGATACCTCGACGATGCTATTCTCGGCCACAATGGTGCCCACTGCTCGCCTCTCCGGTCCTCAGGTTAAGCTCTGGTCACGTTGTCAGGCGTGCGTCACGCCATGACCGTGTGTTGATCAACTAGACGCTCACGCACGTATTTTCCGGCGGTGTGCAATCGAAAATGCGCCGCATCGAGTTTGAATTCCAGGTTCACGGCCGCCATGCCCGCGCGATTCTTTTCGATGCTCAACACCAGCCAGCCTCGCATCTCTTCGGCGTGGACAGGATCGTTGAGCAGATGCTCCCGGCTCACGATGGCATGTTTGTTATTGACCACCAGGCCGATATCCGCCTCATACTGCACGGCAGAGCTGCCACGCAGGTCGCTCAGGCGCATGCGCGGTGATTTGAGCCCCACCCGATCTGCTGCCGCGATGGCCAGAATGCGCGTGCCAGTGTTGAGCGCCAGGTCTTTGAGCCCCTGAATGACCTCCGTCATGCGCTCGTCCTCTGAATCGATGCGCTCGTCGGTAGTGATCTTTTGCAGGTAATCGATCACCACCAAGGTGGGCGCCTGCACGCTGTTCACCAGATCACTGGTCCAGCGCTCCACGCCGCTGAGGGTCGCAGACAGCCGCCCGGGTCGCGCCAGATGCAGGCGTTGGGCATATTCGGCCACGCGGCTGATAACCGGCTCATAGCGCCGAGTGCCCCGTAGCGCCGAGATGACGCCCAGGTCACCGCTCGCATTGCGCCCCATCTCATCCAGCCGTCTGATCGTCAATGCTTGCTCTACAGGCAGCAGATCGGCCGATTCCAGGCAGATCAACCGCGTGAGCAAATGGTCTGGCTCATGTTCATAGCAGATATAGAGCGCGTGGGCGCCGCTCTCGGATCGCGC
>Ga0351892_10139_pt1 | contig 28790 bp, 24 predicted proteins | sample TotcelFGM3001K14_FD_206763 | JGI IMG/M metagenome (GOLD analysis project Ga0351892, IMG submission 206763) | Enriched cells from coal bed in the Powder River Basin, Montana, United States - Total cells FGM rep3 HSBNCT.FGM.300.1.K14 ... | reverse complement strand
CGGTCAGCACCATCTCGAGATTTTCCCTGGAGTTGGCTTCAATCGGAGTATCCAACTGGGCAAGCTCGGTATAACCGATCATGGCTGCCAGGATATTATTGAAGTCATGGGCAATACCGCTGGCCAGGGTGCCGATGGCCTCCATCTTCTGGGATCGCTGCAGATGCTGCAGAAGCGCCAGGCGTTCGGCCTCGGCCTCCTCGATCCGGGCCAGGCTCGCCTTCAGTTCCAGGGCATGCTGCTGAACCTGTTCATACAACAAGTTCTTTTTTAATCCGGTGGACATCTCGTTAGCCAGGGCCTCGAGTAAGGAGGCTTGCTCCTGAAAATTTCTTGGTTCCAAAGAAGCGATGCCCAGGACTCCAATGATTTCTGAACCGCTGTGGAGCGGCAGGGCGGCAAAGGAGCAGAACCCGGCCTGCCGGCATTCCTCCATCGTGCACCTTGAATCCGCTCGGATGTCTGAAGAATAAACGGCCTGGTGATCCCTGGCCGCCAGTCCGCAAAGACATGTCCCTACCTTGTGGGGCTTTTGAGGCTGCCACTTGGTTTCCGACTGCTCGGGGAAAATGCCTTTGAGGACAAAATCTTCTCCTTCCCTCAACAAGAAGACGGCCATATCCGGTTGGGTGGTGTGGACGATTTCCCGCAAGCCGCATTGGATGGCGTCATCTGCGGTGATACTCTCATTGACCTTTCTGGAGAGGCGGTTGAGGATGGACAGTTCCTCAGCGCGATGCCGCAGTGCAGCTTCGCTGGCCGCCAAATCCTGAGTCCGCTTCTCCACCAGTTGTTCGAGATGATTGACGTAGTTCTGGTTTTCTTGCTCCAGACGCAGTTTCTCGTCACTGAGGTATTTGACATTTAAAGCGTTCCGAACCGCCTTCAGGACCTCATCTTTACCCACCGGTTTCTGCAGATAGTCCAAGGCCCCCAGGCGCAGCGACTCCGAGGCCGTCTCCAGAGTCGGTTCCCCTGTCATCATGATGACCTGCACTTGGGAAGACCTGGCGCGGATTCGCCGCAGCAACTCCACTCCCGATAATCTGGGCAGAATGATATCGGTCAAGATCACATCGATGGGTTTGTTCTCGAAAATGGCCAGGGCCGCGTCCGCTTCCTCCGCGAGTTCCACAGCATATCCTTCGGCTTCAAGGAAAGCCTTCAGGGTAAGGCGAATGCTGCGTTCATCGTCGACTATGAGAATATGTCCCATTTTCAGCTCCTCATTTTTTGGAGAGCGTCCAACCGTTGTTCACCGGAATATCCATATGAAAACGGGTGTATTGCCCGGGTTCTGTTTCCACGCTCAATTCTCCGCCATGGTCCCTGACGATACCATAGCTGATGGATAACCCCAATCCGGTCCCGGTTTCTTTAGGTTTGGTGGTAAAAAAGGGATCAAAAATCCGGTCCCGGATTTCCAAAGGGATGCCGTTCCCCGAGTCCTCCACCGTGGTGCGGATAAACCGGCGCCCCTGTTTTAGGGTCACCTCGGCAAAAACCCTTAGCCTTTTATCCGGGCTGTAGTCCGGATATCGTTCGTTCAGGGCGTCCCGGGCATTGGTCATCAGGTTCATCAACACCTGCTGGATCTGCTGGCTGCGGCACTTGATCTTGGGCAGATTCTCCGGAATCTCCACCACCAGGTCAATCTGATCGTGGCGCATTACCGTCTGCATTAGAGAGAGCACTGACGCGACGATATCCGAGATCAGAGCCGGGCTATGCGATTGTTTCTCGCGCCGGGCAAAGGTCAGCAGATTGCGGACAATCAGGGCGATACGCTGGGTCTCGTTCAGGATTTCTTGGGCATACTCCCTCCCTGGAGTCTCTTTATCCACCCGGTCCAAGATCAACTGGGCATAGTTCATAATACCGTTGATGGGGTTATTGATTTCGTGAGCCACGCCTCCGGCCAGGGTGCCGATGGATTCGATTTTCTGCGCCTGTATCAGTTGTTCTTCCAGCTTCCGGGTCTCGGTGATGTCCCGGGCATTCAGAACCACTCCTTCCACCTTCCCCTGATCATCCAAAATCGGAAAGTAGTTGACGTCCATGATTCTCCGGCCCAGGCCGGCGAAGTCAAACTGCTCTTGATAGTGGACTGTTTGCCCGCCCAGGGACTGATCGAGCCTGGCTTTAATCTTCTCTCTAAAAGCCCTCTCTCCCATGACTTCGGGCATTGCCCGGCCCACGATATCCTCCCGCCTTTTCCGGTATGCCGTCAAATAGCTCTCGTTTACGGCCTCATAAACGTAATCGCAGTTAATCAGGGCCATCATATCCTGGGAAGTGGCGACGATGCGCTCATACTTCCGCCGCGCTTCCTCGGCCCTCGTTCTATCGGTAATATCTAGGGCGATGCCGACCACACCATTCTGTCGGCCATCAATGCCGGGGTATGGCGAGTAAACCGTGTCGAAAACCACATCCCCTAGATCATTAACAGTTCGATTGCTTTTCCCGTCTAGAGCCATTCTGATCCCCTCCACTACCGAGGGAACATCTTGGTAAAGTTCTAAGGCCGACTGCCCGACTACTTGACCGGGCTGGAGTCCGAGTTTAGCCAATCCCCGGCCTTCCGAGAGTTGAAATACCCCCTTCGTATCCAGCATAAAGATAATGGGCTGGGCGTTCTCCACCACGGCGCGGAACTTTCGTTCACTTTCCTGTAACTCCATTTGCGCCCGCTTCCGCTCGGTGATATCGGTGTGGGATCCCGCCACCCGCAACGCATTTCCTTCCTTGTCCACTTCCGCCACCTTGCCCCGGGCTAGAATCCAACGCCATGCTCCATTCTTCGCCTTAAAGCGGAATTCTATGGCAAAGGAAGTATGCTGATCAATGGCTTTTTGCACTGCCTGCTCGGAAGCTGCCAAATCATCCGGGTAGAGCAATTGCCGCCAGCTCTCATAGCTTGCCGGAAATTCGTCCGGCTCATATCCCATCATTGTATAGTAGCGCGGGCTGAAATAGACCTGCCCAGTGGGAAGATGCCAATCCCAAATGCCGTCGGTGGCTCCTTCCAGGGCCAGACGCAGCCTTTCTTCGCTTAAGCGTTGGGCCTCTTCCGTCCGTTTCAAATCGGCGAACTGCCGCTCCATATCCTGCAGGCTCTGCCGCAATTGGGCCGTCATGCTGTTAAAAGCAATTCCCAGGGAGGCAACCTCTATCGGCCCCTCCACCGCGGCCTGCAAATCCCTCTCCCCTGAGGCGATCCGGGAGGCAGTCTGCGTTAAGTTGATCACGGGAACTGCCAGGCGCCTCGCCAGGACCAGGCCAAAAATCCCTGCCATAACCGCCATGGCCAAAGTGATGGAGGCAGAAACCATGGCTTCCCAAATGACATCTCGATAGGCTTCTGCCCAGGGGATTTCGGTTATCACCGCCCACGGCGGGGTCTCCAACGGCACATAGGTTCCCACAACTTTTTTTCCTTCAATGCCGTTAAAGGAACTTACCCGGTCAGGCAAGGTCATGGCGGGCTTGCCCAAAAAATCTGCAACTATGCTCAATTGAGCTACATTTTCACCTTTCAAAACTCGGGCCGTGTCTTCGAAGGCAATCAAATTGCCGAGTCGATCGACCACATAGGCATACCCCGTTTCGCCCACTTTGAGCCGATCGACAACATCCCACATGAACTTCAAATTCACCTCGGCAACCAAGGTCCCTTTAAAATCCCGCAAGACATCGGTCACAGGAACCGTGATGATCAGCAGAGGTTCACTGGTGGTGGCATCAAAATATACCGGGCTGATGGTTTTGTTCTTCTCTAGATGCTGGGCCTGGATAACTCCATTGATTTTTCGGTCGGATCGCCTGGAAGCCTCCTGCGAGAGTCTCGAGGCTTGGGTCACTACCTGGCCCTGGGCATTCAACAAGAGCAACTGGCGAAAAGCCGGATGCAGCCCTAATAAACTTTGCAGGATCTGTTTCTGTTCTTTGGGGGAAACTGAGTCAAGATTGGTTAGCCAGACTGCTGTCTCTACCGCGCTGATTTTTTCTTGAATAAAGCCGGAGACAGTACGGGCCGCTCCTGCCGCGATGAGTTGCTGATTGCTGGAAAGAATAGCGCCTTGAGCTTGAATATTCCAATACAACTGCAAACCGCTGGCAATTAGTAGGACAAATACACTTAAGGCAATAAAAGCAAAGGCTAATGTGACTGTCAGACTCTTGGCTGCTCGGGGATTATCAATTTTTGTCTTCATAGCCCTTCTCTCAATGGCGCCCTTAAGTGTGGAATTAATGAATAACCTGGTTCGCCATCTTCAGGAGTCCGGTGGGCACGCTTGTAATTAAGACGGAGGTAGGCCTCGGGGGTTACTACCGGGATATCGCCGGCCCTGACTCCCTTAAAAATTTTATCTGCCAACGGTGCCGCCAAACTGCCCAATTCTACCGGGTCGGGCCCATAACTGAAAAGAGCCCCGTGAACAGCAGACGAAGGCGAGGCACCGGCAATGGGGATGTTGTATACGGAACATGCTTAGTTAATTTCCAACCTTCACCAGGAGGTTTATCTATCGAATGATTTCATCCGCCTGCCGCAACAACCCTTCGGGGACCGCCAGACCAAGTTCTCGGGCTATCTTATAGTTGAGCTGAAAATAACTCTCGGCCGAGACTACCGGAATGGTGCCCGCCGGAATCCCTTTCAAAACCTTGTGGGCCTGCTGCGCCGCCAGCTTGCCCACCGCTAAGTTATCCGTCGCCACCCCGAATACTGTTGAAAAGCCTTCTATGGAATACAGGACACCCCCTACCGGTATCCGGTGTTGATCAGCAAATTCGCCGATTGCCATAAAAACGGCAGGAGTCCGAGCCAGAGGTTCGGATATGAATAAGACGGCATCGATGCCGATATCGGCCGCTTTAGCCCTCCTGGCCAAATCCGCCAGCAGATCGGCCGCGTTGTCCGCTGGAACTTCTACCAATGCAACACCCGCTTCGGCGGCCGCGGGGCGCAGCACCGCCAACTGATCGGCCACAATGGGGGAATTCTTCGCATAAGGGACCCACAGACGTTTAGCCTGAGGCGCCAGTTCGTGCAGAATCTCGAAGCGCTTCAGGGCGAGGTCCGGGCCGGGGTAGCGCACCCCGGTAATATTTCCGCCCGGTTCGGGAACACTCTTGATCAGGTCCGTCCCTTCAATATTGGTCTGGCAAAAAACCACGGGGATATTGGTCCCTTGGGTAACCGCCTTGGCCGCCACGGAGACTTCCGAGGGAAAAGCCAGCAGCAAGTCTACCTTATCGGCCACAAACTTCCGCAGAATCCGTTCCTCGGCCGTCTGGTCGAAGTTGGTCTGCTGCACGTCATAGATAATATTCTTGCCCTCGAGATAACCTAACTCAGCCATCTTGGCCCTAAAGCCGTCCACGGTGGGGGCAAAAACATTGAGGCCGCAAAGGATGCCGACCCGGAAAATCTTGGGCTGCGGTTCGACGCACCCGCTCACAATCAACTTCAACAACAGCAAGGCAAAAAAAATGCCAGGATTACCGTTCCTTGTCTGAAAAAGAAATTTATGCCGCATGGCAGCCACCGCCTGTTATCCGTACCTATGAGCGGAAGAGTAACTATGAGGGATTCGTAACAAGTAACCTTCACCCTCGCCTTAACTCCCTCCCTGCCAGAGGCGATTGGATCCTGGTAGATTCTAAACCGGTTACCGTTTAGCTTAAACTGGGAGTAAGGATTACCAACGGAATATGGGATTTTTTACGAGATAATTTATCTTAATTCCAATAATTATTCTACAAAAATAAGCTAATACCCTGAGAGCGGAACTTATTACATAATAATTGACTAGTTCTTTTTTCTGCAATGGTTTACACCATCTCATAACTTATTCCGGCAATCATCTCACCACCCCCAGGACCATCCTGCCCCTTAATAATTATAATGAGGCCTTGAACCTGGCGCCTTATCTCGATCTCCCCTTCTCATCACCGAGGGCATCGCTCTGATATTCTTTCTAATCTAACTTGCCAACCTTCGCCATCATCTTGCCAATTTTGTAAATTAAAGATTATTTAGTGACATTTATGTTATTTATCCCATCATTTATCTTATTCCAGACCGCTGATTCAGACTGTTGCTCCCTCTCTTAAAGTATTTTATTGCCATTTTTGTAATTTAAATAATTTATAAATGACATTATTGTTATTCCTATATCAACTTTAATCTTCCAACTATATTGAAAATACAGTCTATATCCGTTTGGCAAGATAATTGCTAACATTATTGTCTAAATATGGACTATCTTGCTCTAGGAGGATAAGGTTTTAATGGTTAATCAAATTAATGCCGGCGACACTGCCTGGATTCTGGTTTGCTGCGCCTTGGTACTGATGATGACTCCGGCCCTGGCCCTTTTTTATGGAGGCATGGTCCGCCGCAAAAACGTGCTTTCCACCTTTACTCTGAGTTATGTTTTCATGGCCCTCATCGGAGTCCAATGGGTGCTCTATGGTTATTCTCTTTCCTTTGGCCCGGACATCGCCGGACTGATCGGCGGCTTGAACTTTGTCGGCTTTGACGGAGTGGGAGCATTGCCCAACCCTGACTACAGCAAGACCATTCCTCAAGGGCTTTTTGCCGCCTTTCAGATGATGTTTGCGGTTATCACCCCGGCCCTGGTTACCGGGGCCTTTGTCGAACGGATCCGGTTTAAAAGCTTCCTTCTTTTTAGCATTATCTGGGCTACCCTGGTCTATGATCCTCTCTGCCACTGGGTTTGGGGGCAAGGCGGTTGGCTGAAAAACCTTGGCATCTTGGATTTTGCCGGCGGGACCGTCGTGCATATCGCCGCAGGATACTCGGCTCTGGCCATTGCTATGGTCATCGGCCCGCGCAAGGGATTCGGCAAGTCCCCCATGGAACCCCACAACATCCCCTTAACGGTGTTGGGAGCGGGATTATTATGGGTCGGTTGGTTCGGTTTCAATGCCGGCAGCGCCCTGGCGGCCAACGGAGTGGCCGTGAATGCTCTTTTAGCCACCAACACCTCCGGCGCCGCCGCCGGACTTGTCTGGATGCTGCTCTCCTGGCTGGATGGCCGGCCCAGTACCCTGGGTATTGCCACCGGCATGGTGGTAGGCCTGGCCGCGGTAACTCCGGCCTCGGGTTATGTTACCCCCATGGCCGCGCTGGTCATCGGTATCGTTGCCGCGCCGTTGTCATATTATGCCATGCGCCTGCGGGATAAATTTCAGTTGGACGAATCATTGGATGTTTGGGCCTGTCACGGCATCGCCAGTACCTGGGGCATGATCGCCACCGGCCTGTTTGCCACGGTGCAAGTAAACAGCGAGGGAGGCAATGGCCTGTTTTTCGGCAACCCCTCCCAAATCGGCGTCCAGCTTCTGGGCATCATAGTTACTATGGTCTTTAGTTTTGGGATTACCTTTATCGTCGCCAAACTACTGGATTGGAGCATCGGCCTGCGAGTCACCACTATGGAAGAAGAAGTCGGCCTGGACATCAGCTCTCATGGTGAGAGAGCCTATTCATAAAAAATAGGCAATAGGCAATAGGCAATAGGTAATAGGTTGCGGGTTATGGGTTTTAGGTGCGAAAAACTAGAGCAGTTCTAGTCATTTTTTCCTTTATTATCCCTGCGCCCCTGCAGGGGGGCAGGTCGGGGTGAGAGGAGAACATGAACTTACTTTGGAGAATAGCTCCGAGTTCTTGCTTCCTTCCTCGTTGCCTCCAGGCCTTTACCCATCGCGGGTTATATAAAATTTTGGAGATCTAATTATGCTGAAAAAGATCGAAGCCATCATCCGGGAAGACAAGATCAACGACGTCAAGGACGCCTTGAAGGAACTCGGTATTGTTGGCCTGAACATGTTTGAAATTCGCGGTCATGGCCGTCAGGGCGGCATCAAACTGGCGGGCCGCTCCGGCAGCTACCAGGTGGATATGTTGACCAAGATTCAAGTCAATATTGTTTTAAGCGAACAGAACCTGGAAGAAACCATTGAGGCCATCCTCACCTCAGCCTATACCGGAGAAGCCGGAGACGGACTTATCTTCGTTTACCCGGTGGATGAGGTTATCCGCATCCGCACCCGGGAACGCGGCCAGGAAGCCGTGATGTACCCCGGCGATATCGATGAAAGAAAGGGACGGGGCAAAGCCAGGGACCAGGGGTAGGAGTCAGTTTAAGGTAACTAGTGATCAGTAATCAGTAATCAGTGATCAGTAAAAAGAAGCTAGGAGCCGTGGGTAAGGGGTTAAGGGCGATTATCTAGGTGGAGATAGGAATTAGCTTTTTCCCCTTAACCCTTAACCCATCGCCTCTGGCCCATCACCTATTCCCCGATAATCTTTACCAACACCCTTTTCCGGCGTCCCCCGTCAAACTCGCCGTAGAATATCTGCTCCCAGGGGCCCAAATCCAGTTTTCCCTTAGTAATGGCCACGACTACTTCCCGGCCCATAATCTGACGCTTCATATGAGCATCAGCATTATCCTCTCCCACATTATGTCGGTACTGGGCCACCGGTGCATGAGGAGCCAATTTTTCCAACCAGAGCTCATAGTCATGATGCAACCCGGATTCGTCATCATTAATAAAGACGCTGGCCGTAATATGCATGGCATTACATAAGATCAAACCCTCGATAATCCCGCTTGCTTGCAAACATTCCCGGACCTGGGGGGTAATGTTGATAAAGGCCCGGCGGCCCGGCACATTAAACCATAGTTCTTGGCGATAACTCTTCATTACCTGACCCTCCTGATAAGCCTTGACGCAAAATTCATCAATTGTCCTGGAAAAAATGTTATTATGGAATGATGCGGCCTCATGCCACAGTTTTAATAGCTTAGCTAACCGATTGAAACTTCATTTTTTTATCAAAAAATCTGAAATATAATTATTATCTGCAATAATATTCGAATTTCCAGAGAAAAACCAGTTCAGAAGGTAGGGGCAACGTGAAAATTAAATGTTATGGAGCCAGAGGCTCTATCCCTGTTTGTGGTGAAGAATATGTTAAATATGGCGGTGATACCCCCTGTTTGGAGATCCGCAGCCGGGATGATGCTATTATTATCATCGATGCCGGGACCGGGATAAGACGGCTGGGCACGGAGCTGCTTAAGCAGCAAGAATTTGCCTATAATCTTCTCTTAACTCATTCGCATTGGGACCATATTATCGGCTTCCCGTTTTTCAAACCCATCTATGAGACCAATACGGTTATTAAGCTATTTGGTTGTTCCGCTACCCAAGGCAATATGAAAAAGTTGCTGTCTGCAACTATGAGTGCACCTTTCTTCCCGGTGCCGTTTGATCAGATGAAGGCTAAAATTCTTTACAGCGACATCTGCCAGTTCAGTTATCATATCAGCACGATTGAGATTGTGCCTATTAAGCTGAATCATCCTAACGGCGGGCAAGGTTATAAGTTAATTGAAGATGGCAAGGTTTTTGTGTTCCTCACGGATAATGAACTAGGATACCAGCATAGAAGTGGACTAAACTTCGCAACCTATGTTGATTTTGTCACGGCTGCCGATTTGCTGATCCATGATGCCGAATATACGCCACAAGAATATAAGCTTACCCGAGGTTGGGGTCATTCCACCTACCTGGAGGCCTTAGAGTTGGCTATCCAAGGTAAAGTGAAATGCTTCGGCTTATTTCACCATAATCAAGAAAGAAAGGATAGTGATCTAGATCTCATGGTTCAAGAGTGCCGGGAAATCCTGCACCAGAAGAAGGTCAAAATGGAGTGTTTCGCTCTCAGCCCGTTGTCGGAATTAATCCTGTGAGCTCTGGGCAATGGGAGTTTAACAATAACTACCTTGTGACATCTTAATCTGCTGAATCAATCAGTTATCTAGTCGACCAGTTATCCCTCTCCCTCATTTCATCTGGCGATATGTTTCTTACCACTGGCTACTGCTGATAATTTAGTAGCCGCGCTCCCCTTATCCTGAAATTATCTCTTGACAAGAAAAATAGAAATGGTATAAAATTATAAGATTTAATAAATCTGATAAATATTACCTTGTTTTAGGGAGATCACTCCAATGGACTGCGTAACCATTAAAAACGGACAGCCGTGCACCTTCATGAATAAAAAAGGCTGCACCTTTAACGGCGGCCAATGTAAGACTGTTATCGAAAAATGTGAGGGCTGCGACCGGATTCTAGAAATAGAAACTGCTAAGTATTGTAATGCAACACCTGATCCGGCCATGAAATGGCGGGCCGGAACGTGTAATCTGGCCACCCATATGAAAAATGAAAAGAAAGGCGGCCCGGTTGCCAAAGTTAATCCCTTGAAAGCCTCTAAAAGAGCTGCCGGCAAGAAGTAGCCTTATAACCATTCTCCCAAGTAATTTCTCCTGTATTCCTCCGCCGGACCATCTTTACTCAAGGTCGCAGGGAAAATCAAGGAAAGAACTTGGGGGAAGGCATCGAGGTGCAGCGCGAACGACCACACCGGGGCGGCCGTTCGCGCTGAGGTATAAAGCCGAACTTATCCTAACTTCTTTAAGGCCTGCTCCAACCGTTCCAAGCCTGTAGCAATCCGCTCCCTGGAGGTAGCATAGGAAAAGCGGATGCAGGTATCCTCGCCAAAACCGCTCCCGGCTACCGTGGCTACGTGAGCTTCTTCCAAAAGGTATTCCGCCAGAGCATCCGAATAAGAGCCTGCTGCCCCTGATTTTAACTTCCCAAAATATTTGGAGAAGTTGGGAAAGACGTAGAAGGCCCCGCCGGGGCGGGCACAACTCACGCCGGGAATCTTGGCCAGGCGGGCCAGGATATCGTCCCGCCGCCAGGCAAATTCTTTGACCATGGCGGTTACCGTCTCTTGGGGCCCATTTAAGGCTTCCACGCTGGCTTTTTGGGAAATGGAAGTCGGGTTGGAGGTGCTCTGGCTCTGGAGTTTGGTTACGGCCTTGATCACTGCCTCGTCCCCCCCCATATAACCGATGCGCCAGCCGGTCATAGCATAGGTTTTGGATACCCCGTTCAAGACAAAGGTCAGGGCCTTTAATTCCGGACCCAACTGCGCCATATTGATAAACTCCTGGTTGTCGAAGAGGATGCGATCATAGATATCGTCTGAAACCACCAGCAGTTTATGCGCCAGGACTACCTCCGCCAGGGCCTCCAATTCCTTGCGGGTATAGACCGAGCCGGTAGGATTGGAGGGGCTGTTGAGCACAATGCCCTTAGTCCGGGAAGTGATGCTGGTTTTCAGGGTTTCCGGGGTGAGTTTGAAGCCGTTTTCCTCCTGGGTGGGAACGATTACCGGGGTCGCCTCCGCCAATATCAACATGGGGGGATAAGAAACCCAATAAGGCGCGGGGACGATGACCTCGTCGCCCTGATCAAATAGGACCTGGAAAAGATTATACAAAGAATGTTTGCCGCCGCAAGAGACCACGATTTCATCTGGCCGGTAGTCCAGGTTCTGATCTCTTTTAAATTTGGCGATGATGGCCTCTTTTAATTCCGGAATCCCCCCCACCGCGGTGTAACGGGTAAAGCCGTCACGAATAGCCTTAATGGCTGCTTCCTGAATATTCACCGGGGTATCATAATCCGGTTCCCCCACGCCAAAGTTGACGATATCCACTCCCTTTGCCGCCAAAGCCTTACACTTGCCGTCAATCGCCAAGGTAGGAGATGGTTTGATTTTTCCTATCCGCTTTGCTAAAATCACTTTACTCTTCTCCTTTGAATCCTAAATTAAAACTTAGAGTTTCCGGTTCATATGTTAGAGGTGGGAGCTGGAGACAACGCCACCTTTAATACTTACTCCAACCGATGCACCTGGCACAATTAATGTTCCCACTTTCACCCATAAAAATCTGAAACCCGATAATTGAATTACTATAAGCGTTCAGCTATCAGCAGTCAGCCTTCAGCAAAAACAAAGGGTTAAGCATTCATAACCAAAAATATTCGACTTGTCTTATCTGCATATCTTTTTGAATTTGTTTATTAAGCTGATAGCTGATAGCTGCAAGCTGCCCGCTGAACGCTTACGAATTACTTAATTCGAATATTGATAATTACAAGAATTTATGATATTTGTCAACGCACATTTATAAAATCCTGCCATCTATCAGGAACTCACCTCAGTGATAAAACAAGTAGTTATAGTAACCAAAAAGCAAAATAGCGACGCCTCGCAAGCCGGGGAGTATTGGCAAAACCGGCTGCACAATCTGGGGATCAAGGCCGTAGTCTTGGAAAATGAACCTGAACCCCATGTCCCCCCCCTGCCGCCGGCTACAGATATCATTATCGTTTTTGGGGGAGATGGAACTCTATTAAGCGCGGCCCGGCATTATGGCCAGCAAGGTATCCCCATCCTGGGAGTCAATGTCGGCGGCTTGGGGTTTGTGACGGAAATCGGGCTGGGAGAGCTCGATTCCCTGGTAACTCGGCTGCTGGCCCAAGATTTTCAAGTCGAAGCCCGTATGCTCCTCACCGGGACAGTAATCCGCCAACAAAAAATTTTCTTCCAACAGACGGTATTGAATGATGTGGTGATTAATAAAGGGGCCCTGGCGCGTATCGTCGAACTGAGAACCGACATCGACCACCAATACCTCACCACCTACCGGGCCGACGGCCTGATTGTTTCCACCCCTACCGGCTCAACCGCTTACACCTTAGCCGCGGGAGGTCCCATTGTCTTCCCCACCCTGCATACCATTATCTTGATTCCCATCTGCCCGTTCACTCTGACCAATCGGCCCATTATTCTGCCGGATACCGTTACCATTACCGTTACCCTGGACGACAAAGCCCAGGATGTCTATCTCACCTTCGACGGCCAGAGAGGCCTGGCTTTGCAGCCGCAGGACCGAGTAGAAATTCGCCAGGCCCCCGGCAGTATCCAGCTTATTAAATCCCCCTATAAGAGCTATTTTGAAATCTTGCGGACTAAATTGCGTTGGGGGGAGATGTAAGAAGTCAGTAGAAAGTGGAAAGTCAAAATGGCTGGTCAGGTTCTGATTACCTGAAATAAGGTGTTTTTTAAGGACGGAGATGGGTGGCGATATCAACAAAAAACCTGTTTATTTCCCTTATCCTATGATAAGATTGCAGATGAATGCAATGTAATCATCTGGAGGCCGGCAAACTATGGCCAGTACCACCATAACCATTCGTACCGATAAGGAATTGGCTGGGAAAATTACTGCTCTGGCTCTCGCCATGGATCGTTCTCGTAATTGGGTAATCGAGGCAGCCTTGAGGCAGTTCGTTGAGACCCAAGCCTGGCAGATTGAAGGTATTAAAGCCGCCATGGCCTCTCTCGACGCCGGAGAAGGCATTCCCCACGAGCAAGTCATGGTCGAGGCTGAGGTCGTTCTTGGAAAGCGCCATGGCGCGTAATGAGGATTGTCTGGTCTCCTCAAGCCCGTGATGACCTCCTGGAGATTTACCGGTACATTGCTGCCGATAACTCCCCGGCCGCACGCTTGCTGCATGATAAAATAGTTTCACGCATCCGAATGTTGGCTGAGTCCCCCCAGATTGGGCGACCCGGTCGCGTCCCCGGCACCCGCGAACTTGTCATCGCTGGGACCTCATACCTTGTTCCTTATCGGGTAAGTGGTGAAGTCTTGCAAATTCTTCGTATCTACCACGCCGCCCGCTTTTGGCCGGAGTCCTTCGAATGAAAACCGAAAACCGAAAACCGAAAACCGAAAACCGGCTTTTATCGCCGGTAGTGAAAACTCAGGTCCTGAAATACTCCCCCGGCATGATTCAACCTGTTGAAGAACAGATGGCTCAGGAAGCGCCTTTGGCCCTTTTTCTGCAAGGGGAGATCTATCAACACCTTTTATACCTGCCGGGTTTGGAAAAAGAACTAGCTCTGGGCTTTTTACTGACTTCCGGTATTATCGAAGGCGTGGAGGACATTACCGAACTGGAATTTTATCCCCCGGGAGATCAATCCCCATCCTGCCCCTCGGTTCGAGTCACTTTAACCAAGGACGTGACGAAGTGGGGGGATTATAGTTCCTGGCTGCCTCTGGCCTTATTACAGGGGAGAAGTGAGGCCCAACAAAGGCTGGCAGCCACCAGAATGCCGACGCCGTCCAGTCCGGTTAAGGTGCGGATTCAGGTTGATAACTTGCTGGCCTTGATGGCTCGCCTGCCGCAAAGGCAAAAAATATTTTCCCAAACAGGGGCCACCCATGCCATAGGCATTGCCGATCCTATCCAGGGTGAAATAATTCTCAGCGCCGAAGATGTTGGCCGACACAATGCCTTTGATAAAGTCATCGGGCAGGCCCTGCTGCAAAAAATCCCTTTGTATGATAAAATTGCCTTACTGAGTGGACGCGCTAGTTATGAGATGGTTCTGAAGGCGACGCGGGCCGGTATTCCTCTATTGTCGGCGGTTTCCGCCCCTACCTTTCTGGCCTTGAAACTTGCCGAGTTCCAGGGGATAACTTTAGTAGGATTTGCCAGAAATGACAAGATGAATATCTATACCCATGCGGAGCGTCTCCATGGCCTGGGAGACAATGTATCGTTATCTAAACGGAGCGATTTGTCGACGCCACCTTCTATGATGCACCTGTAACATCTTGTTTTCCAGGATTTATTAAGTGTCGGCTCAAGCCGGCGGCTACTCGGAATTAATTAGTTTTCATCCGGCAACCAAGATTAACACTAATCAAAGTTTCTGATTCGAAAACGAGATATTTTTTTCAAGGCCAAGGAAATCAAGATGTTGCGCGGAGGCGAACACTCGTTCGCCGCACAAGCAAGACCGCAGATTGACGCAGGAATTGCGAAAAATAGCCGTTTCCGGACAGAAACTAATTAGACAATCGCTCAATTTAGGTGTTGCCCCAAAGGACGAGAAATGAGTGCAGTAACAGCCTTAGACGAAGCCGGCCGTAAAAACCGTCGGGACCAGGCCAAAAACATTACCGACGTGCTAACTTTGCCTGCGGTTTTTCAGCGTTTATTAAGCATCATGGACCAAGCTCATAGTAGCACCTCTCAATTGGAAGAGATCATTAGAAACGATTCGGCCCTGACCGCCCGGATAATTGCCGTCGCCAATTCAGCTCACTACGGCCTAAATTACAAAATTTCCACGGTGCATCGAGCCATAATGGCCATCGGCTTTGATGAATTGCGCAAAATTTCCCAAGGAGTATCGTTAATCCTCCATTTCAAACCCAAGAAGTCTCTGGAAGGACTGGATTTTTCCCTGCTTTGGTTGCATTCCCTGGCTACCGCCCATGCCGCCCAGATCCTCAGTAAGCACTTCCCCATGTTAAATCCGGACAGTTTATATTCTGCCGGGATTTTGCATGACGTCGGTAAGGTGCTGTTATATACTCATTTTATCAATGACCTGGAGGCTATTAAGGCGATAAAAGACGAACAGAATCTTCCCTGGCCGCAAGCGGAGGATGCTTATGGGTTGCACCACGCCGAGTTGGGGGCCTGGGTAGGAGAAGCCTGGGGGCTGCCACCCGATCTGCTCAACCCGATCCGGGATCATCACAACCCCTTGTATGATAATAAGGATTGCCTCCCCAGCGCCATCATCAGTTTATCTAATATCTTTGCCAATCTGGCCGGTTTGAACTTTATGTCGGAACCGCCCGGCCCCCTCAATCCAGCCTTACGGGATGCCTTGAACCTTACCCCTGATCACTTCCGCAATGATTGGCAGGTCTTTGTGAGAAAAATTCCTCAAATCAAACAATACTGGCAAAGCCTTATGTCAGTATAGGTATTTTGCGGTCAGTTTAACAAGGGCGGTAGGGCGGGAAAGCGCAGCGCATCCCGCCTTCGGTGGTTTAAACTAATTGGCCTGCTTAGGGAAATACCGGCTCATTCTTTACTTTGAACCTGCCATTTTCTCTAATTCCCCACAGCACAGGGGATGTCCTTGACGGCAACCTTCTTTAAAATCAGCCACGGCTTTTTCTTTTTGGTTCAAGTGGTGCAGGTAAAGGCTACCCCGGAAAAAATAGGAGAGGGGAAGTTCCGGATTTAGCTTAATGGCGGCAGTAAAATCATCTACCGCCCCCTGATAGTTATTCTGACAAAATTTTACCATCCCCCGTTCATTAAAGACCCAGGGATCCTGGGGGGACATTTCGGCTGCTTTATTAAGATTTATCAAGGCCTCGTCAAACTTGCCCACCTTGGCCAGGTTGACCCCCTTCTCCTTCCAGGCTTCGGCATTCTGGGGGGCCAGGGAAATAACCTGGGAATATACCTGACAGGCCTCTTCCCGCCGATCCAGTTCGGCCAATAGCGCCCCTCGAGCCAATAAAAGATTAATATCTTGGGAATGCCGGGCTATTCCCTGGTCCAGCTCTGCCAGGGCTTCAGCCTGGCGTTGCAGACTGGCCAGCGATTGAGCCCGTCGGCGCAGAGCCTCCACTGCTTCCGGATGGTCTTGAAGATACTTACCCAGCATCTCTACTGCTTGAGCATGCTGACCGGCCTTATGCGCCGCCAATCCCTGGGACAGCAAATCTTCCGCCACCCCTGCCGCAGGCAAGAGAACGACACTCAATAATACGCAGGTGACAAGACGAGACCAAAGATTCATTTCAGTACTCCTGCAAGCTTATTAAAAAACAGACCGGGGACGGAAGACCGGAGACCGGAGAAAAATTAACCCCCCGTCTCCGGTCCCCTGGCTCCGATCAATATTATTATTCCTGAGAGCTTTTTAAAAATTGATGGGGGATGGGTGCCCGGTGAAAAATGGCAACTTTTGTCTCCCGTCTCCCGTCTCCCGTCTCCCGTCCCCCGTCATTTACTACCGGTAACGCATGGCATGCAGGCGGGCAATACGCTCTTCAATGGGAGGATGGGTGCTGAAGAGATGCATGATCCCCTGGCTGGTGAGGGGATTAACGATAAACATTTGGGCGGTGGCAGGATTGGCATTCATGGGAATCTGTTCGTTCCCCCGGGTCAGTTTGGCCAGGGCATTAGCCAGAGAATCGGGATTGTGGCACAACCGGGCCCCGGTTTCATCCGCAATATATTCTCGGGAGCGGGAGATGGCCATTTGGATCAGCATGGCGGCAAGAGGCGCCAGGATCGACAACAGCAGGGTGCCGATGACGCTACTGCCCCCCTCCTCGTTATCCCGGCCTCCGAAAAAGGCGGAGAATCTGGCCATATCCGCCAGGATCATAATGGCTCCCGCCAGCGTTGCCGCCACTGAGGAGATGAGGATATCCCGATTCAGGACGTGCCCCATTTCATGGGCCAGGACCCCCTTCAATTCATCCGGGGTCAGCAAACGGAGGATCCCCTCGGTGACGGCCACCGCCGCATGTTCGGGGTTACGGCCGGTGGCAAAGGCATTGGGAGTTTCTTCCGGTATAACATAGACCCGGGGCATGGGAATCTGAGCTTCCCGGGCTAGTTCGCCCACCATGGAGTAGAGTTGCGGCGCTTGTTGAGGGGTGACTTCTTGGGCATTGTACATGCGGAGCACAATCTTATCAGAAAACCAATAGCCGATAAAGTTCATGGCCACCGCCAGGAAAAAGGCGATTTGCATTCCCCGGGCTCCGCCGACGAGCTTACCGAAAAAAATTATTAATCCGGTCAAAGCTCCCAACAGTAAAACAGTTTTTATCTGATTGGACATATAGTTACCTCACATTGTCTTCTGGCATTTTTAGTTAAAATTTCAAATCGGTTATCGTATTTAAATCAATATTAATATCAGTACCGAAAATTGTCAATACTAGTTAACTTTTCAATGGGTAATAAATAGTAACAGATTATGCCTATGGAAATTAAAATGTTTAGGTCCGGAAAAATAAAGTATATTTTTTAGACACACGTATTTTTTTCCCTTCATTCGTGTTGACGAATTCAACAAAGTGTGTTAATTTTCACAAAGCTTTAAAGAGGTTATTTTTCAGCTCTTACCAGCTTTTATCGGCAATTATTAGCACTTATCAGTTATCAGCTAAGGACTGGGGTTATGAAGAAAGGAAGATCACTACTTCAATGGGCTGGGGTCCTGATGGTGTGCGCCGGTATCTCATTTTTCTGCCTCGAGGCCCAAGGAAAGATTGAGCCGGGAAAGACGCCCGCGATGGGACGGTCGGACCTGATCAAGATCGACACCTTGGCCACCCTCGGGAAGCTTGAGTTGCCGCCCGTCACCTTCTTTCACGACAAGCACACCGAGGCCCTACTCAAGGAGCAGAAGAACTGCGAGACCTGCCACGCCGTTGAGGACAACAAGCTGTCCCTGGCTTACATGCGCAAGAAAACTACCAGGCCGGCAGAGATGAAGGACATTTATCATTCCAGCTGTATCGGCTGCCACAACGAGATGTTCGCCGCCGGCAAGAAGACCGGACCGTTAGATGGTTTCTGCCGTTCCTGTCACAATGCCGAACCGCCCATCACTGCGGCCCGGTTAGATGCCGGGATGGATAAGGTCTTGCATTTCAGGCATGTCGACTCCAAGGCCATCTCCTCGAAAACTGCCGACAAGGACAACTGCAGCAGTTGCCACCATGAATACGATAAGCAGGCCAAAAAGATTTCCTACGCCAAGGGCAAAGAGGAATCCTGCCGTTACTGTCACCAGGATAAGCCCAAGGATGGCGTCATGAGCCGGGAGCAGGCTTCCCACCAGCAATGCGTGCTTTGCCACCTCGATCTGGCTAATAAGGGCGCCAAAGAGACCGGCCCCTATCTCTGTGCCGGTTGTCACAGTGCCGAAGGCCAGGCTCGAGTAGACAAAAAAGATCGGGAAGTGATGGCCAAACTTAAGGATAAGGCAATCCCGAGGTTAGGGCGCGGCCAGCCTGATGCCGTCCTGCTCACCCCCGATCCCAAACTTGGAGATCCTAAGGTTGGGAAGCCCGTGGTCATGAATCCAGTGGCTTTCGACCACAAGGCCCATGAAAAGTCCAGCGATTCCTGTCGGACCTGTCACCACGCCTCCTTGGATAAGTGCGAAAAATGCCATACTCTGACTGGGGCGAAGGAAGGCAACTTCGTCACCTTCGAGCAATCCATGCACCTCAAGTCCAGCCGGCATAGCTGTGTAGGTTGTCATACTGCCAAACAGGCCGATCCCAAGTGCGCCGGCTGCCATGACCGCATTGCTCAAACCTCCAAACCTGAAGATGCCAATTGCCGCCAGTGCCATCTGTCCGATACTACCTTACAAAGTGCTGGAGCCCCCCGTGACAATTTAGGGAACATGTCTGATAAGCAGAAGTCCGGAGCTGCCGCGATCATGCTCAAGAGCCGGACCATGAATGCGGGGGCCTATGCGGCCACCGATATTCCTGAAAAAGTAGTGATGAACCAACTGGTTGACAAATACGAGGCGGTGGAGTTCTCCCATCGTCAGCATGTTCAGTTCCTTATGAAGGGCATGAAAGGCAATGCGCTGGCTGAGTACTTCCATCGCGATCCCGGCACTATGTGCCAGGGTTGCCACCACAACAGCCCGGCCTCCAAGAATCCGCCGAGTTGCGCTAGCTGCCATGGCAAAACCCAAGGCAAGACTGCCTTCGACCCCAGGGAAGCGAATCGCCCGGGGCTGCTGGCTGCACTGCACGGGCAGTGCATGAGTTGCCACCAGGATATGGGGGTGGTGAAGCCTGCCGCCACGGCCTGCACCGAGTGTCATAAGGAAAAAAAGAAGTAACCGGCCTTGGGCTGTAAGGGAGGAATGAGTCCATGTTACGAAGAAAGTTTCTTGGCGTGCTTGGTGCTGCAGGAGTAGGTGTTGCCCTGGGCAAATCGGCCCATGCTGCCGGCAACAAACACTTCGAGGGGTATCCCGGCAGCTTTGGCGTCCTGTTCGATGCCACCCGTTGCATCGGCTGCCGTAGATGCGAGGCCGGGTGTAACCAGGTCAACGGCCTACCGGCCCCGACCAAGCCTTTCGACGATTTGAGCGTCTTGGACGGTAAACGCCGGACTGATGCCAAAACCTATACCATAGTCAATCGTTATGATAATATTCCGGGCTCCGCCGGCCCGGTTTTCCGGAAAAACCAATGCCAGCATTGTCTGGAGCCGGCCTGCGCCTCGTCTTGCTTTGTCCGGGCCTTCACCAAGACCTCCAACGGCGCGGTGACCTGGGACGGTTCGGTCTGCGTGGGCTGCCGCTATTGCATGATCGCCTGCCCCTTTGAGATCCCCACCTTCGAATATGACGAACCCTTGACACCCCGGATTATGAAGTGCACCATGTGCTATCCCCAGATAACTTCCGGCCTCTTGACGGTCCCGGGATGTGTCGGTTCCTGCCCGGTGGAGGCTCTGGTCTTTGGTAAACGTACTGATCTGATCAATATCGCCCGCAGCCGTATTCAGGCTTTCCCCGGCCGCTATCTGAACCAGATCTACGGCGAACACGAAATGGGCGGCACTAACTGGCTTTACGTCTCGGGGGTGCCTTTCAAGGAAATCGGCTTGCGCGAGGATTTGGGCGTCACTCCGGCTCCCGAACTGACCTCCGGGGCGTTGGCCGCGGTTCCCCTGGTGGCCGGCCTCTGGCCCGTGCTCTTGACCGGCGTTTATGCCATCAATAAACGCAAGGAAAAAATCGCCGGCGAGGAGAAGCAGCAGGCTGTAGCTGCCGCAGTCGCTAAGGCCGAAGCAGAAGCTAAGGCTAAGCTCGACAAGGCCAAGGCTGACGCCGAGGCCGAGAAGAAATCCGCCATCGAACGCGAGGTCAAAAAGGCCCTGGAAGAAGCTGCCAAGGCTCCAAACGAGGAGGGCGCCTAACATGTCCACCATAAAAACCATCGTCAATAAATTACAGCTTCCCCCTCTCAATAAAGAGTTGCTGACCCCGTTTAACGTTATGGCCGGCGTCATCTTATTGATCGGTGCGGTGATCACCGTCCTGCGCTTCACCCTGGGGTTGGCCGGAGTTACTAACCTTTCAGATAACAACCCATGGGGTATTTGGATTTCCTTCGACCTCCTGTGCGGAGTTGCCCTGGCCGCAGGGGGCTATACCACCTCCGCGGCTTGCTACGTCTTCGGCCTGAAGCGTTATCACTCCGCGGTCCGGCCGGCCATCCTGACGGCGTTCCTGGGCTACGCCTTAGTCGTCTTTGCCCTGCACTACGACGTGGGCCGTCCCTGGCGGTTGACCTATCCGCTCTTTGTCCAGTCCGGGACCACTTCGGTGCTCTTCGAAGTGGGTTTGTGCGTCTTTCTCTATCTGGTCACTCTCTTCATCGAGTGGTTTCCCTCCTGCCTGGAATGGCTCGGTTTTAAGAAACCTCGGGACATCATCGTTAGAATGACTTTAGGCTTGACCATTTTTGGGGTGGTGCTCTCCACCATGCACCAAAGCTCCCTGGGGGCGTTATATCTAATTGCCCCTTCGAAAATGCACCCCCTCTGGTACTCTTCCTATATCCCGGTCTTTTTCTTTGTTTCCAGCATCGCCGCCGGGCTGTCCATGGTCATCTTCGAAGGCACCTTATCTCATAAATACCTGCACGATAAGATGGATGCCACTTACCTCAGTGAGCATGACGGCGTCACCTTTGGCTTTGCCAAAGGGGCCGCGGTAGTGCTGATGGGTTACCTGGGCATCAAGATCGTCGGCATCGGCCTGGACAATAACTGGCAATATCTCTTAACCGGTTACGGGGCCTGGTTCCTGGTGGAGATCCTGGGATTTGTCGCCTTGCCGGCGTTTATCTATGCCATGGCGGTGCGCGAGAAAAACCTGCAGCTTATCCGCTGGGCTTCGGTGCTTACCGTGCTCGGCATCGTGGTCAACCGGTTCAATGTCTCTCTGGTGGCCTTCAATTGGCAACTTCCCAAGGCGGATCGCTACTTCCCCAGTATGATGGAAATCGCCATCTCCCTGTTTATCGTTACCCTGGGAATTCTGATTTTTCGCTTTGTTTCCACCCGGATGCCCATTTTTTACGAACATCCGGACTTCAAGGAACACGAAGCTGTCGAGCTTCATGAACACGAACTCAAACCCCACCCTCAAACCTGGGGCCATTAAGGGAGCAAACCATGGAATCCACCTTCTACACCCTGCATGACTTCCTGGTCTTCACCAAGGGTACCGCCTATTACTTGATGGGGGCGCTGATCCTTGGCATACTTGGCTTCTGGCTCTACATTAACGGTAGAGACGAGGAGAAGATGATCAAATAGTGCAAGAGGCCGCCGGGCGGCCTTGCGGAGGAGTACGAATATGTATCAATTCATCACTGGACCCTTACTGTGGTTGACCTTCGGGATCTTCTTCGTCGGACTGATCGTTCGGGCCGTGACTTATATTCGCGGTTTAGACTGGCAGCTCGACCGGGTGGCCTACAAGGCGCACTTCCGTCTGGGAATTAAAGGGGCTATCCAGTCTATAGTTCACTGGCTCGTGCCTTTCGGTTCACATGGCTGGCGCGCCAAGCCTTTGTATACGATTATCTTTTTTGTCTTCCATCTTGGCCTGGTGGTAACCCCGCTGTTTCTGGTCGGACACGCCACTATCCTCAAAGAGCGTTTTGGCATCAACTGGCCGACGATTCCTATGGGGCTGGCTGATATATTAACCATCGGGGTCATGCTTACTACAGTCTTCATCGTCATCCGTCGAATTGGCCTGCCTGAGGTCCGCATTCTCACCACCTGTTACGATTATTTCTTGCTGCTGATCACCGTAACGCCTTTTTTGACGGGTTTTTTAGCTGTCCATCAGGCCGGTGACTATAGTTTCTGGCTCTACACCCACATTCTGAGTGGTGAGCTTTTGCTTATTGCCATCCCTTTTACCAAGCTCTTCCATGTCATCGGCTTTTTCCTCTCCCGAGGACAGCTTGGCATGGATTTCGGCATCAAGCGGGCCTACAAGTCCAAAAACGGCTTTGCCTGGTAAACTGTGTTATAATATAAGATAAATAAATTGTCTTAACCATGATCAGACGATGCCGGAGAGTAGCCTTACCGGCTGCTCGCCGACAATACCGGCAAACAAGCATATAAGGAGTAAAAAAATATGCCGGAAGGAATCCTTTGCAACAAGATCCCCGTTAATACCAAAGAGCAACTTGACGCGATTTTGGCTGATAAGAGCGGGAAACAATATTACGAAGAAATGAAGCATCTTGACGTCGACGTCGAGAAGCTTCAAGCCAGTCTGGCGGCCACTTGTAAATCGCGATTCCGTACCTGGCTGGAGCTTTGTGCCCATTGCGGCCTGTGCGGCGACACCTGCTTCTTTTATTTAGCCAATAAGCATGATCCTAAACAGGTGCCGTCCTATAAAATTCTTACCACGCTGGGCGAAATCGTCAAACGTAACGGTAACGTCGATAATGCGCATTTGCGCTATTGCATGGACGTCGCCTGGAGCAAATGCACCTGCTGCAATCGTTGCGGCTCGTTTTGCCCCTACGGTATCGACATGGGTATTATGTTCAGCTACTTGCGCGGCTTATGTTTTTCCCAAGGGTTTGTTCCCTGGGAATTAAAAATTGGCTCGGGGATGCACCGGGTCTTTCGGGCCCAGATGGACGTGACTCCCGAAGACTGGGTAGAAACCTGTGAATGGATGGCCGATGAACAGCAGGATGAATGGCCGGGCCTGGAGATACCCGTCGACAAGGAAGGCGCCGATATCCTCTACACCGTTAATGCTCGGGAGCCCAAACATTATCCCGAAGACATTGCCGAAGCCGCCATCCTTTTCCGGATTGCCGGCGAAAACTGGACCGTACCGAGTACGGGCTGGGAACAAACTTCCCTCACCATGTTCGCCGGGGATTGGGAAGGCTGTAAGATGCAGGTCAAAAGCGTCTATGATGCCATTGAACGGCTCAAGCCCAAACGCGTCATGGGCACGGAATGCGGGCATGCCCATCGCGCTACTGTCGTCGAAGGACCCTACTGGATGGGCCTGGAAAATGGCCGGCCTCCCGCACCATATATTCACTATACGGAATGGGTCGCCGAAGCCCTGCGTACCGGCAAGATTAAGATCGATCCGGCTAAACGGATTAAAGAACCGGTAACACTACAGGATTCCTGTAATTATGTCCGCAATGACGGTCTCAAAGAAATCACCCGGGAAATCATGAGTTACATGGTTGAGCCTGGCTACTTCATTGAGATGAAACCCAATAAAGAGTACAATTTCTGTTGCGGTGGTGGCGGTGGCATGAATGGTTTGGGCATCTATCGGAAGCAGCGCAATGTCGGCTTGAAGGTCAAGCGGGATCAGATCTTGGCTACCGGCGCCAAGTTGGTCATAGCCCCCTGCCATAACTGTTGGGACGCCATCCGGGACCTGGAAGAAGTATACGAAATCGGCATCCGCTGGAGCTTCCTAAAGCCCCTGTTGATCCATATGGCCATTATACCTGACCATCTCAAGCCTCAGGAAGAGGAAGAATAGTATTACCGGTATTTCATATAAAACGTTGAGTGAATTCTATTAATTCCTAACCCTGGTTCCCAAGCTCCTGCTTGGGAACCTAATTATGAGCCAAGCTCTGCTTGGCCACCCTTTTTTTACTGTTGCTAACTTGCACTTCTAACTCCAATATTATAGGGAAACGATATTTTGCCCAAGATTGGCACGGCCAATCTTTAAGACTTAACCGCATGAATACTTTACAGTATAAGCTACGCGAAAGACAAACACCATGAAAACCCTGTTCGGATTATTCGTCCGGTTGTTCGGCGCCTTCCTGGCGGCCAAGTTGATCTTGAACTTTGCGGGGGGGGAAACCGTGGGGACCCTTATCGGCCTGTCCCTGTTTTTTGTGTTGCTCACCTACCTTTGTTGCCTGGAACGTTATTTGCCGGAAGCCTGGCGCCGCTCCATGGCGGAAAAAGGCTGGCGAATGAGCCGGAAACTTATCAGCTTGAATATGCTGAAGCGGGCAGGATAGCCTCCCGAACAGTTGATCTTGGGCAGATTTTCTTGCCCCTTCTTTGCCGTCATTTAAGTAGCAGTTCAGCTATTTCCTTAGGGGCGCGAGCAATAACCGCTAGGTAAGAACGTGCGGGTTGGTCCGGCTCTGAACGCCCTTGTTCCCAATCCCTGAGTGTTCCGAGGGGAATATGGTAACGAGCCGCAAATTCTTCCTGGGTCAATCCCAGGGCGCGGCGGAGCGTCTTCACGCGCGGCACTGGACGGAGGCGAGCTTGCTGTTCGGGCTTTAACGGCTGGTTATCGGGATCACTAATGGCGGCAGCCTCAATGCCGGCCTCACTCATCGGCATAGCCTGGGTAATTGTTAAAACAACTTCGGTGCCATCCGGCTGACATTTCGTTAGCTTGCCGTTACGAGGCATTTTGGCGATAGTATACGTTTTTCTCATGTTTTGTTGCCCTTCGGGCTGAAATAATTCGGATACGTTCCTCACGATCCGTGTAAACAATGGTTAGAATCTGACCACGACTCATACCAAGAAGAATGACTCGCTCCTCTTCAAAAGCGACTCTCTCGTCAATCCACTCAACAGCGAATGAATCTTGAAACGCATAGGCGGCCTGTTCAAAGGTTACACCATGCTTATGGAAATTTACCTCAGCCTTAGCTTCATCCCATTCAAATTCTAACATAATTAACTACTGATTACCAGTAGTGCTGAACTCTGTCAAGATCAATTCCTTGGCATAGCATGAAATATCCTTAATTTATGATTATTTTTTGGTATCGGATGTGGTAAAATCGTTAGAAAGCGTTTAGCGGGCAGCTTGCAGCTATCAGCTTAAGGCACCAAAGCAAAAAGATAAGTAAATGGGAACATTCGAACCTTTCTGGTTATGAATATTTCACCAGGTGGGTTTGCTGAAAGCTGAAAGCTTCCCAAAAAGCCGCAAATCTGCAAGAGGGAGAGACGAGGAGCCGTCATGCCGGGAAAACGGAAAGAAAAAAAAAACGACACCAGTATTCCCCCCATAGAAGCCGAACAGACGCCGCCGGTGGACTCCGAATCATTGCAGGGTCGGCCCTTTCCCGTGGTCGGCATCGGGGCGTCGGCGGGGGGCCTGGAAGCGCTGAAAGCCTTTTTTGCCAAAGTTCCCGAAACCAGCGGCATGGCTTATGTGGTGGTGGTCCACATGGCTCCGAAACAGCCCAGCATGCTGCCGGAGCTCCTGCAAAGGGTAACCGGCGTTGCCGTCAGCATCGCCCAAGACGGGGAACTCCTGCAAGCCAATCATGTCTACGTGATTCCGCCGGATTATGACCTCAGTGTCTATAACGGCTCCATCCAGCTCATGGATACGGTGGCCAGAGGGACCAGCCTGCCCATCGATTTCTTTTTGAGATCCCTGGCCCGGGACCAGCAGGCCAGGGCGGGTGCCGTCATTTTATCGGGGACCGGGACCGACGGCACCCTGGGGGTGAAGGAAATCAACGCCGGCGAGGGTCTGGTCCTGGCTCAATCCGAAGAATCAGCCCATTACCGCGGCATGCCCCGCAGCGCCATTAGCACCGGCGTGGTAGATCTGGTCCTGCCGCCGGAAGCGATGCCGGAAAAAATCATACAATACTTCGAGCGCCTCGGTGCTGTCGACAAGCAGAGGATTTCTCCGGCGGCCGAAGCCGGCAAAGACTGGTTGAGCAAGATCTTGTCCCTGCTGCGTACTCAAATCGGTCACGACTTTTCGCTTTATAAAAAGAATACCATTATCCGGCGCATCAACCGCCGTATGGGTTTGAATCAAATCAATAATCATGACACCTACATCCGCTTCCTGCGGGAAAACCCGAAGGAGGCCCAGGCCCTGTTTCGGGAGCTGTTGATCGGGGTAACCAATTTTTTCCGGGATGCACCGTCGTTTGAGGCTCTGAACAATGACATCCTGCCGGGCCTGCTGGCGCAAATGGATGACGATGCCACTTTCCGGGCCTGGATTCCGGGGTGCTCCACCGGCGAGGAGGCCTATTCGCTGGCTATGGTTTTACGGGAATGCCTGGACGCTACCGCCAAACGGATCACCCTGCAGCTCTTCGGCACCGACATCGACCCAAACGCCATTGACAAAGCCCGGGAGGGCGTGTTCCCGGCCAGTATAAGCGCCGACGTCAGCCTGCCGCGGATGAACCGCTTTTTCACTAAGGAGGGGGATTTTTTCCGGATCAGCAAGGAAATCCGAGACAGTATCGTCTTCTCGATGCATGACGTGTTAAGGGATCCGCCTTTCTCCCGCCTGCATCTGCTCTCCTGCCGCAATCTCTTGATTTATCTGGATAGCCGGGCGCAAAAAAAGTTGTTGCCCCTGTTTCACTACACCTTGACACCCGGCGGTATTCTCATGCTCGGCGCTTCGGAGACCATCGGTGAGTTCACCAACCTGTTCCACCCCCTGAACAACAAGTGGAAAATCTTCCAGCGCCGGGAAGTGCCCCGGGGCCTCCTGCAACCGGTGGTGTTTCCCAGCGGCCTGCCCACCCCCGAGGCCGTCGCCGCTGCCGCCTCGTCCCCGGTGGGACCGAAAAAGATCGATCTCGGGCAACTGACCCAAAAGGTGGTGCTGGAGCGCTTTGCCCCCCCCCGCGGTTCTGGTGGATCCCAAAGGGGCGATCCTTCATTTTGTGGGCCGTACCGGGAAATACCTGGAACCGGCCAGCGGCTCTCCCACCCACAATGTCCTGGATATGGCGAGAGAAGGGTTGCGTTTCGAACTAGCTGCGGCCCTGCGGGCGGCGACAACCTCGGGGGAACCGGTGACCCGCAAAATGATCCGCGTCCGGACCAATGGCGAGGTGCAGGCCATTGATCTGTATGTGTCTCCCCTGAAAGCGCCCCGGGAACTTGCCGGTCTTTATTTAATCGTCTTCGCGGACCTCGCCGCCGTCTCCCCCTCCCCGGAGCCTCCGGAGGCCGCCCCCGACCTGCCGGTAAGTCAGCGGGAGGTCAGAATCAGCGACCTGGAGAAGGAACTACAGGGCATCCGGGAAAGCCACCAGATTACCATCGAGGAGCTGGAATCTTCCAACGAGGAGCTCAAGTCCACCTGCGAGGAGTTGCAGTCTTCCAATGAGGAACTTCAGTCCACCAATGAGGAAATGGAATCCTCCAAGGAAGAATTGCAGTCCGTCAATGAAGAACTGCAGACGGTCAACGCCGAACTCCAGAGCAAGCTGGAAGAATTGTCCACGACCCAGGACGACATGCGCAACCTGCTCAACAGCACGGAGATTGCCACCATTTTCGTGGACAACGATATGCGGGTCAAGCGTTTTACCCAGGAAGCCACTACCATCATCAATCTCATTCCCACCGACATCGGTCGGCCGCTGCACCACGTAGCCACCAATCTGGCCTATAAGAACCTGATCCCGGACCTGGGGGCGGTCCTGAACAAGCTCGCCTCCCAGGAAGCCGAGGTTCGGACCACGGCAGGTACATGGTACAGTATGCGTATCATGCCCTATCGCACCACCGACAACCGGATCGACGGCGCGGTGTTGACCTTTACCAGCATCGACGCCCAGAAGCGAGCCCAGGAAGCGCTCCAGGCGTTGAGTCTGGAAAGAGAACAGGCTTGGCTGCTGGTCCGCCAGGTTTTCGACCTGAATCCACAACCGCTGGCGGTGCTGGACCGGCAGGGCATAATGGTCATCGCTAACCGGGCTTTTAGCCGGTGGCTGAATATCGCCGGGGAGCAGATCAAAGGCAGCGATGCCTTCGCCCTTGCCGACGGTGCCTTCAACCAGGCCGTGTTGAGAACCGCCCTGGAAAAAGACCAGGATTTCAACGAGGTCTCCCTGGAAATCAAGCAACCGGAAGGGGAAAAAAGATTTATGGTT
>Ga0351892_10123_pt1 | contig 30404 bp, 35 predicted proteins | sample TotcelFGM3001K14_FD_206763 | JGI IMG/M metagenome (GOLD analysis project Ga0351892, IMG submission 206763) | Enriched cells from coal bed in the Powder River Basin, Montana, United States - Total cells FGM rep3 HSBNCT.FGM.300.1.K14 ... | reverse complement strand
ACGTGTCACTCGTGGTGGATGAATACGGCGGCGTTGAGGGCATGGTGACTCTCGGCCTGCTGACCGAGGAGGTGGTTGGTGACATCAAGGACGAACTGGGGAATGAAGACGAGGACTTCGTCATGATGGGAGCCAACACCTACGAGATCGATGGCGGGTACCGTGTGGAAGACGCCAACGAAGAGCTGGAACTGGGATTGCCCGTCGGCGACTACGAAACGGTGGCTGGTTTCGTGCTAAGCTATCTCGGTCGTATCCCTCGCCAGGGGGAGCAACTCAGATACAACGGCCTGAAGCTGGTAATCGCGGAGATGCGTGGCATCAAGATCGAGAAGCTAGTCGTCACGAAAGACCTGCCGGTTGCCGCGCCTCGCACTGAAGCCGGGACGGACAGCGATGCAGCGACTTCGCCTTAGGTTCGGGCGAGGGGCGCCTGTCCGCTTCATCTCGCACCTCGATACGTTGCGATGCTGGGAGAGGGTCTTCCGTCGCGCTTCCATTCCCCTGGAGTACACCCAGGGCTTCAGTCCGCACCCGAAGATCGCCGTGGCGGCGCCGCTCGCCGTCGGGGTCACGGGTGATGCCGAGTTGATGGACATCTGGCTTCGCAAATGGATGCCCCCGCAGTCCGTGATGATGCTGGTGCGGCGCGAGCTTCCATCGGGATTCGTGCTGCTTGACGCGTGGGAAGTGCCCGTAAGTGCGCCCGGGCTCCAGGCGTCGGTTCGCACGGCGCGCTATCGGTGCGTTGCGGTACATCCCGAGGGCGTCGCCGCAGCCCGTCGCGCAGTCGATCTGTTTCTGCAGTCCGAGAGCGTCGTCTACAGCTTCACCCGGCAGGAAGAGACTAGAGCCATTGACCTGCGGCCTCTGGTCCACGCCATCGCTGTTGAGCCAGGTCCCGGAGGGTCCTGCCGTGTCGACCTCGATGTCAGCATCGGGCAGGCGGGAAGCGCACGACCCGATCACGTGCTCGGCGTCCTGGGCTTCTCATTGCCCGCGGAGTCCGTCGAGCGACTGGCGCTCTCCTTCGGATGGCAGGAAGAGGGAGCGGAGTTCTCGGACTCGCATCACAATTGACTGTTCTGTGCATCCCCTGAGAGGAGGTTCGGCTTGAGACTAATCCTGGTGCGACATGGCGAGACAGTCTGGAATGCTGAGTTCCGCGTGCAGGGAGCTAACGCCGACACGGCGTTGAGCGAGAAAGGACAGCGGCAGATTGCACGTCTCGCGGAGGTGCTGCGTGACGAACCCGTCGACCTCATCCTGTCGAGCCCTCTCAGCCGCGCGGTCATCACGGCCGAGACCATTGGCCGTCACCATAATGTGCCCATCCTGACAAACCCCGGCCTCAAGGAGGTCGATGTGGGGGAGTTCGATGGCCTGTCGACCGTGGACATGCCCCAGACGTTTACCGAGTTGCTGCTCTCGTGGTGGAAGGGTGGCTGCGAGCGGCTGCCGGGCGGCGAGAGCTTCGCCGAGTTGCAGAACCGTACCTGGGGCGTTGTCGAGCCCTACGTGCGGGACGGGAATCCCAAGAACCTGCTGGTGGTGAGCCACTACTTCACCACGTTGTCCATCATCTTCAAGGCGCTTGAGTTTCCGATGAACATGCTGGTCAAGTTCCGCATGGATCCCGGATGCATCAGCGTGGTCGAGTTCGGCCGCTTCGGACCGCGACTGGCCCGGTTCAACGATACGTCGTACCAGGTGGTCTAGGGCTGCATGAAGGACACGGGTCGTTCTCTTGTGGAGAGCGTGGAATCCGCTGTTCGCGATGGATTGCGGGGCACGGGCGTGCTCCAAGCTGGCGATACCGTTGTGGTGGCGGTCTCGGGCGGAACAGATTCCCTGTGTCTCCTCTACGCACTCCACCGACTGTCCGCCGAACTCCAGCTCTCCCTGCACGTAGCTCACCTTGACCACATGCTGCGCGGCGCTGAGTCTCAGGAAGACGCGCGCTTCGTATCCTCGCGTGCGGAATCGCTCGGACTGTCGTGCACGGTGGAGTCGCGCGACGTCGCCGCGTACAGGGACGCGCACCACTGCTCGCTGGAGGAGGCGGCCAGAGAGGTCCGGTACTCCTTCCTGCGGGAGGTGGCCCATCGAGTGGGTGCCGTGGCGGTGGTGACCGGTCACACGCGCGACGACGCTGTGGAGACCGTTATGCTGCACATCCTGCGAGGGACGGGTGTGCATGGGCTGAGGGGACTCGAACCGGCGTCTCCCTGTCCATACTTGCCGCAGGACGGGGTGCACAGGCAGGCGCTGACACTCCTCCGACCGATGCTGCAGGTATCTCGCAGCGAGGCGGAGGAATGTTGCCGCGCCCTCGGACTGGAGCCGCGCGAGGATGCAACGAATGCCTCACCGGCGTACCTGCGCAACCGGATACGGCTGGAACTTCTGCCTTCGATGCGACAGCTGAATCCGCGCATCGACGATGCCTTGCTGCGGCTCTCCGGGCTCGCCGCGGAAGACGATGAGTACCTTGCGTCCATCGCCCGAGGGCTGTGGGAGCACCTCGCGACGGACTCGAAGGACCGCGTCGACATCGAAGCCGCAGCGTTCCTCGAGTCCTCTCCTGTGCTGCAATCCAGGCTCATCTTCGAGGCGATGGTGCAGCTCGCGGGAACCGCGCGGGACGTGACGGCGGAGCACATTGTGGCGGTGCGGGACATCGCCGCGCACGCGTCGGGCAGGCAGGTGGACCTTCCCGGCGGCATCATCTGGCGGCGAGAGCATCTGGCGCTGACGGCGTTTCGCCGCAGCTCTGCGGTCGATTCCACACACTCTTTGATGCCGGAGTCGCCGGTGGCGCTCGATGTGCCGGGAGAGGTGGAGGTTGCCGGTGGGCGCGTCACAGCGCGCGTGGTTGCTCCTGGCGAGGGGGAGTCTGACTCTTCGTGCGTGGCCCACATCGATGCCGAACTGGCAGGCAACCGGCTCTTCGTTCGCCGCCGCAAGCCGGGAGATAGGTTTCGTCCCCTGGGCATGGCCGGTGAGAAGAAGCTGCAGGACTTCATGGTGGACGAGCACATCGCGTCGGGCGCCCGCGACCGCATTCCCATCGTGTGCTCATCGTCGCACATCGTGTGGGTCGCCGGGTGGCGGGTGGATGACCGGGTCAAGGTGACCGCCGGCACGCGCGACGTGCTGCGCCTGGAGTTCCTCAGGGAAGGCTAGCCGCGTACACCCCGAACGCGCCGGGAGTGGTTAGGCTATACTTACCGCATGGATTCCATTCTGCTCATCGACAAACCCAAAGGCATCACCTCGGCGAAAGCCGTGGCTCTCGTGAAGAAGCGGTTCAGGACCAAGGTCGGACACACCGGCACTCTGGACCCGCTGGCGACAGGCCTGCTGATACTGCTGACCGGCAAGCGGACGAAGCAGGCGAGCACCTTTCTGCATATGGACAAGGCGTACCAGGTGCGAGCCATACTCGGCATGACAACCACGACGTATGATGTGGCCGGCGACGTGACCAGGACGTGCGATACGGCCGTAACGCGGGAAGAGATGGAAGAGGCCCTGAAAGGGTTCGTCGGCGAACTGCTCCAGGTTCCCCCGGCGTATTCCGCTAAGAAGATAGCCGGCAAGAAGGCGTATGAGCTTGCCCGGCAGGGACTTGAGGTTGAGATACCCGCGTCGAAGGTGACCGCGTACTCCCTGCGACTGCTCACGTTTGATTACCCCAATTTCACGCTCGAGTGCGAGGTATCCTCCGGCTTCTATGTGAGGAGCCTGGTGCACGACCTCGGTGAGCGGCTGGGAGTAGGGGCGACCGTCGAGGAAGTGCGCCGCATCCGGGTTGGCTCGTACAGCATCGAGAATGCGATGTCCCTGGACGAACTCATCGCTGAGCCGGTCGCGACCGCTGCCATTCCTGCGCCGCCGCAGGCGTGAATGGAGCCTGCGTCCTGCCCCCGTGCCGTGCCGGCTCGTGCGACCGCATCGCATGACAGCGACCGCGACGGTCACCTATAATGAGCGACCGGCGTGAGTGTGGAGGCTGTTCGGGCCTCTCGAGGATACCATGGAGATAATTCCCGCAATCGACCTGAGGCATGGCGCGTGCGTGCGCCTCTTCCAGGGCGACTACGATAAGGAAGAGGTGTTCGACCTGGACCCATCGTCTGTTGCGCGCCGCTGGCACGCGTGTGGAGCGCGGCTCATCCACGTTGTCGACCTCGATGGGGCTGCCGGTGGGCGGCTCATGAATCTGGACAGCATAGTCTCGATGCTTTCCATCGATGGCGTGAGGCTGGAGGTGGGTGGGGGCATACGGACCGAAGAGACTGCCGATGGACTGTTTGAGAGCGGCGTCGAGCGCGTGGTGCTGGGCACGGCGGCAATCGAGAGCCCCGAACTTGTCCGCACGCTTGCCGGACGGCACCCCGGCGCGATTGTCGTGAGCCTTGATGCGCGGGACGGTCTGGTGACGACTCACGGATGGCTTGTGGGCACACAGGTTCCGGTCGCCGACCTCTGCGACCGCATGGTGGCCGCAGGCGTATCACGCTTCGTGTACACGGATGTGCGTCGAGACGGCACCATGACCGAGCCGAACTTCGACGCGCTGGAACGGCTTGTGCGCAGCACCTCGGCGTCCGTGGTCGCCGCAGGCGGCATCACGTCGCTCGACCATCTGCGCAGGCTCCGCGACGTCGGCGCGACCGGCGCCATACTCGGGAAGGCTATCTACGTCGGGTCTATCGACCTTGGCGAGGCACTATCATTGTACGGAGGATGAATGCTCAAACTTGACTCAAACGGCCTGGTCCCCGCCGTCATCCAGGACGCCGGGACTCACGAGGTTCTCATGCTTGGATACATGAACAAGGAATCACTGCGCCGCACAGTTGAGAGCGGTCATGTGTGGTTCTACAGTCGCAGTCGCCAGACGCTGTGGCACAAGGGCGAGACCTCTGGGAACTTCCTGCGGGTGAAGTCCATCTACAAGGATTGCGACAACGATACCATCCTGGTGCTGGCTGACCCGGTGGGACCCGTCTGTCACCTCGATACCCGCACCTGCTTTGTCACGGAGCAGGGTGGTATGCGCGGTCTGGACCCCGACGACACCGTCTAGGAGGGCTGGGCTGCAGGCTCCGGCTTGTCGAGTACGAGCTGGAGCGCCGCGATGGCCGCTTCCACCTGCCCATCATCCGGTTGTCGCGTCACAAGTTTCTGAAGCAGCAGCCCTGGCTGCGTCAATGACCTCACCAGCAGGTTGTTCTGTCTATCGGCCGACCACTTGATGAACTCGTAGCTGGCCGACGCGATGAGCGGCAGCAGAATCACCCGCGAGAGTATCGCGATGAGAACCGGCGGCCTCCCGAGCAGGGCGTGTACCAGTATCGACACCATGAGCACCACGAATATGAAGCTCGTGCCGCAGCGCGCGTGGGACGTCGAGTACTCATGGACCGCCTGCGGCGTCAGCGGAATGCCTGCTTCGTAGGCGTTGATGACCCGGTGCTCGGCGCCGTGGTACGCAAATACCCGCTTGATGTCCGGCATGAGCCCGATGAGCGCTACGTAGGCAACGAAGAGCAGTATCCTGACCACGCCCTCGAGGATGTTGCTGACGAAGTCGGACGTGATGAAGGCATCGAGGCTGCGAGAGATGAGTAGAGGCACGACGAAGAACAGCAATACGCTGAACCCCAGACTGACGACCACGGCAAGGATGAGCGCGGATTTCGGAAGCTCCTGCCCCTCTTCGCCGGTCGCAGCCTTCTCGGCTGAGTACATCAGGGCCTGAGTGCCGATGATGAGCGTCTCCAGCAGCACCAGCACGCCGCGGAAGAAGGGAACCTTGCGCAACCTTCCGTTGTAGATGGAGGGCACGCGCTTGTGGGTCGTGTCGAGCTGGCCGTCCGGCAGTCGCACCGCCATTCCGAGCTCCTTTGGACCCCGCATCATGACTCCCTCGATGAGAGCCTGTCCGCCGTAGTGGAATGAATTACCCATCAGACTGCCCCTGGGAAACGAAGAGAGGAATGGCCGTTATGCCTGCCATTCCTCTCGGTGCTGACAATGATATGAGTGGACAACTAGTCCTTGATGCCGTACTTCTTCTTGAAGCGCTCCACACGGCCCATGGTGTCGACGATTCTCTGCTGGCCGGTGTAGAAAGGATGACAGGCGCTGCAGATTTCGACACGGATCTCAGGCTTGCTGGCGCCGCACGAGAATACGTTGCCACACAGGCAGGTTACCTTGGCTTCCTCGTAGTACTTGGGGTGAATCTTTGGCTTCATGGATATACACTGACCTTCTTCTGAAACTTGGAGGCCGGCTCAAACTTGACGCAGCCATCCACTAATGCGAACAGCGTGTAGTCTCTGCCGCAACCGACGTTCACACCGGGCTTGACCTTGGTGCCGCGCTGCCGAACGATGATATTGCCGGCGCGCACGACTTCGCCGCCGAACTTCTTGACTCCCAGTCGCTGGGCATTGCTATCGCGGCCGCACCTGGTGCTTCCGCCGCCTTTCTTATGTGCCATTTCTTACTCTCCGGGCATGACCACACGGTCAACCGTCACTCGTGTGTACTGCGCCCTGAACCCGTTCTTCCTGCGGGACCTTGTCTTGTTCTTGTACCTGAAAATGATGACCTTTTTGCCTTTGACCGGACCCTTGGATGTAGCGACAACTTTGGCGCCTGTGACAGTCGGGGAGCCCACCTGAGTGGTCTCTCCGTCCGACACCATGAGAACCTTGCCAAACTCTACGGTCTCGCCTTCCGGCGCATCAAGCTTGCCAACGTCAAGCGTCTGGTTTGGTGTGACCCTATACTGCTTTCCACCGGACTCAACTATGGCGTAAATCTCCGCACCTCCAGAACGACGCATGATTGTAGCACTGCCTCGAACGCAGCGTCAACCTGAGGAACGCGACCGCAGCCATTCGAGTGCAATTGTCATGGCACGCTCGTTCACCCGCAGCCTGTGTGCGCCGCCCGGAATGATGGTAAGTTGCCTGGGCTCTCCAGCCGCCTCGAACAACTGACGCGCGTGTGCCACGGGCACCACCTTATCGGTGTCGCCGTGGAGGAACAGGATAGGACGGGGAGCGATTCGATTGACGTGCGCAACCGGGGCTACCTCCCGGAATCCGGCCGCCCAGCGCCCCATGTCTTGTGGGAATGACGGGTCGCGAATGATTCCGATCTCTCTCCAGCGCGTGAGACAGCCGTTCAGCGCTGTTCCCTCGAACAAGTCGCCGAAATGCGCCGGCGAGGCGCAGGAGACTACAGCGGCAACGCGCGTGTCGTAGGCCGCCCGGTAGATGCACGCCGCCGCCCCTCCACTGAAGCCCATGAGGAACAGCCGGGAGGAGTCGACGGCGTCGATTGTCGAGATGTAGTCGATGGCTGCGGTCACGTCACGGGTCCATCCGGGCATGTCGAAATCGCCTTCGCTCAGCCCGGCGCCCCGGAAGTTGAACAGGAGCGTTGCGAAGCCCGCGTTCGCGAAGCGCGCCGCAAAGTCGCGGTAGCCCGTGTCCTCCGGATTGTACGGGACCGCAGGTATGCCGTGGCAGATGCAGAGCCCCGGATGACGGCCGGGATGGGGTGGAAGGTGGAGTTCACCCGCGAGGCGCAGGTTATCGCTGAAGAGTGTGACCGGCCATGTCATGACTCGCCTGTGGCCTAGTAGTAGAGCGGTCTGCGGCCGCGCCTCTTGTAGTACAAGCCCGCCAGCATACCGAGGAGGAATCCGCCGAGATGGGCCTGCCAGGCGATGCCGGAGATGAAGAACCCGATGAGGAGGAAGAAGGTCATGGCGCCCCACATCGGCACCGGTACCGGCAGAGGGAACACAATCACCGGCAGTTTGGGGGCCATGATTGCCAGCGCACCGCCGATGGCGAATATCGCGCCCGACGCTCCGACTCCCGGCACCATTGCCGGACCCAGGAGTACGTAGAGCACGTTGCCGGCCAGGCCGCCGATGAAGAAGACCTTGAGGAAGTCGGTCTCGCCCACCAGCCGCAGGAACATGCTTCCGAGGAAGAACAGGCTTATCATGTTGAACAGGATGTGCGTGAAGCTGGCGTGGACGAACATCGCCGTGATGAGGGTCCATGGTTGCTGCGGAACGAGCGCCGGCGTGAGCCCGAGCACGTAGATCAGGTCGGGTCTCAGGATTCTGAAGAAGAAGACCAGGGCGTTGAGCGCAACGAGAAACGCGATTGCGTTCATGCTCGAGGAGTTCGTTCGCTGCATCCGGTGATTATAGACTGTCAGTACAGGATGCTCCAAGGGGCATGTGTGGCAGGACCTTCAGTGCAGCAGCGCGGCAACTGCAACGCCCAGTAGTGCGCCCGCGAGCACCTGGAGGCGCGTGTGCCCTACCAGGCCCTCGAGGAACCGGTCGAAATCGTCGTGTGTCCGCGGGACGTGGGTAAGGATGTGGACGAGTATCTCCGATTGTCTGTCCACAGCCTGGCGCACGCCGGCAGCGTCGTACATGACGACCGCTGCAAGGGCGGCGGAGATGGCGAACGCGGCTGAGTCAACACCCTGGCTGAGCCAGGTCGCCGCGGCGAGACCGCAGACAAGGGCCGAGTGTGCGCTTGGCATGCCGCCGGGACCGATGAGGAACCTGGGATTGAAGCGCCGGTGACGGAGCCCGTCGATGAGTGTCTTCAGCACCTGTGCCGCAACCCACGCCAAGGCTGGAGAAGTAATCATCCTGTTCTCGAAGATCTGTCTCAATACGTCCATAAGGGGGCTCCCCGGTCCGACGTCATATGGTAGTCGCGTGTCCTGCACGATTCAAGGCGCTATTGACACGATTGCAGAGCGATGGCATGATAACCCGAACGTACGGACACCAGCGTCATGGACGCGGTGAGGCGTTTGGCTCCATTCAGCACACAGGTGGTATTGAGTTGCCCGTCGCATTCGATGAACTGGCCTCCGGTCACGAGTTCCCTCCGGTTCGCTACTGTCTGGACGCCGAGACAGTCTCCGCATATGTCGAGGCCGTAGGGGCGCATCCGCGTTCTCACGTTCCGCCTCTCGCCGTGGCGGCTCGCGGCATCGCCTCACTCGGTGAACTCATCGCCCTGCCTGCAGGCACCATCCATGCATCGCAGGAGTTCGAGTTCTATCGCCTGGTGCCCGTTGGTGCGCGCGTTGTGTGCGTTGCGACCGTAACGCGCAAGCTCTCGAGGGGCGCGATGCGCATGCTCACTCTAGAAATGAACATCAGTGATGAGTCGGGCGCGCCGGTGCAGAAGGGCCGTTCCACGATCGTTTTGCCGGAGGCGTAGCTTATGGAGTTCATCGTTCGCCAGGGTGCAGCACTGCCTGAATTCGTGAGGCTGGTGACTCAGGCCGACATCAATCGCTATGCCGATGCGTCCGGCGACTACAATCCGATACACATCGACGAGGCGTTTGCCGCAACCACTCCGCTGAAGGGCACTATCGCGCACGGGATGCTTGTGCTGGCATTCATATCCGAGATGCTCGCTCGCGCCTTTGGCGAGGCATGGGACGAGTTCGGCCGGCTGTCTGTGAAGTTCCGGAGTCCTACACGGCCCGGGGACACGCTCACAGTCTCGGGTCAAGTTGATTCGCTCCAAGCTGAAGGTGATATAGTATGGGCTACTTGTGCGCTGTGGTGTCGCAACCAGGCCGGTGAAGCTGTGGTGTCCGGCGAGGCACGAGTGAGAGTTCCAGTCTCATTGTGACGGTGCGGAGCAGCAGGGCTCCGCAGTTTGCATGTCCAGGTACGTCCATTTGTGTCAGTTGGCGAGGAGACGGATATGTCACAGTCGTCTGGCCGGGTGAGAGTGGCTGTTGACGCCATGGGGGGCGACTATGCCCCCGGCGAGATAGTGAAGGGGGCGGCCGCTGCCGCTCGAGCGGGCGAGGTTGATGTCGTCCTTGTGGGGCGGGAAGATGTTGTTGCTGAGGAGTTGCGAAAGCAGGGTGTGCCGGCGGACTTGATGCGGTGCGTGCACGCGGCAGAAGCGATTGTGGAGGGAGAGGCGCCGGCAACAGCGATACGTCAGAAACGCCAGTCCTCCATCGTGGTTGGCGTGAAACTGATTCGCAGCGGCGAGGTTGACGCGTTCATCAGCGCGGGCTCTTCCGGCGCTGTCGCAGCCGCGGCCGCAACCTATCTGGGCATGGTGGAGGGTATGGAACGGCCGACGATCGGTGGCGGATTCAGTAGCTTCGCCCCGAACATCGTAGTCATGGACCTGGGAGCCAACGTTGACTGCAAGCCGCACCAGCTTGTTTCATTCGCTATCGCGGGCACAGTCTATGCCCGCACCATCTACGGCATCGAGAATCCTACGGTAGGGGTGCTCAGCACGGGAAGTGAAGAAGGCAAGGGGAACGAACTCGTCAAGGAGGCAGTCCCTCTGCTCAGGAACAGCGGCCTGAATTTTATCGGCAACATCGAGGGCAATGACATCCTGACGGGGAAGGCAAACGTTATCGTCTGTGATGGGTTCGTCGGCAACGTCGTACTCAAGTTCTACGAGAGCATCGGCGATAGGGCGAAGGCCTGGCTGATGGGCAAGTACCCCAGTGTCAAGGGACTGGTGGGCTGGGTCTTCGACAACGTTGTGCCCATCAAGAAGCTGTCCTACGAAGGAGAGGAAGAGGGGAGCGGCATACTCTGGGGAGTAGATGGCGTGGTGAGAATCGCGCATGGAGCGTGCAAGGCGGACCACATCGTGCATGGCATCAACGCTGCCCGAAAGGCAGTGCAGGTTGATATCGTCGGTAGTCTCAAGCAGGAAATCGCGCTGCTGAAACAGCAGGGCAAGCTGCAATAAGGAGGGCCAATCGTCATGACTGTTGAAGAGCAGGTCAAGGACATCGTCGCAAAGATCGCGCACATCGATAAGGGCATCATGAGCCGTGAGTCAACGTTCAAAGAGATGAAGGCTGACTCCCTGGACGTTGTCCAGGCGCTCGTCGCGGTTGAAGAGACGTTCGATATCGAGATTCCGGACGAGGAAGCGCAGAAGTTCCGTAATTTCGGCGACTTCGTAGATTTCGTGCAGAAAGAGGTCAGCAAGAAGGGGTAAACATCGTGAAGCCATTGCAGGGGAAACTGGCACTAATCACCGGCAGCGGCCGCGGTATCGGCAAAGCCATAGCGATGAAGCTTGCATCGCAAGGGTGCAACATCGTCGTCAACTACTTCCGCCGTCGTGAGGCGGCCGAGCAGACGGCAGAGGAACTGAAGCAGCTGGGAGTGAATGTCGACCTCATCAAGGCGAACGTTGGCGACTCAGCCAAGATTGAAGAGATGTTCGACACCATTTCTGAGAGGCACGGGTACCTCGACATCTTCATCAGCAACGCCGCATCCGGCGTGGGGCGGCCCATCATGGAGATCGATGAGAAGGCCTGGGATTGGACGCTCGGCATCAATGCCAAGGCGCTGCTCCTGTGTGCACAGCGCGCTGCCGGATTGATGGAAGGCAGGAACGGAAAGATAGTCAGTATCTCGAGCCTCGGCTCGAAGTTCGTCTGGCCGACCTATGCTGCGGTCGGCATATCCAAAGCCGCGCTTGAGGCGGTCACACGCTATCTCGCGATCGAGTTCATCCCGAAGGGCATCTCCGTCAATGCCGTGTCGGCGTCGGCGGTCGACACCGAGGCCCTGAAGTTCTACATCAGGGAGGGTCTGGTAAAGGACGTGAAACAGACCACGCCGGTGGGCCGGATGGTGACGCCGGAAGACGTGGCCAACGTTGTTGCATTCCTCTGCAGTGAAGAAGCATTCATGATTCGTGGACAGACGGTCATCGTGGATGGCGGCACCTGTGTGGCGCCCTGGACGTCTGTTGTGGACAAGGGAGAAGCTTGATGAGCGACCCGCGCGTCGTTGTTACTGGCGTTGGCACGGTGAACCCGCTCGGTCATACCGTAGCTGAGTTCTGGAACAACGCCATTGCCGGCAAGAACGGCATCGGACCGATAACGCGTTTCGACGCTACCAACTTCTACGTGAAGGTGGCAGGCGAGATTCGGGGATTCGATGCGTACCAGCACATGGACCCGAAGGTTGCCGACCGCAACCCGAGGGCAGTTCACCATGGCCTTGTGGCGGCCAAGGAGGCCATGGCGCAGGCCGGCATAGATATGAACCGCGAGGTCTCCGAGCGGGTTGGGGTCAGCATCGCCTGCATGTCGGAGAGCGACTACATCGTACGGCAGGCGGCCATACTGGAGCGGCGCGGTCCGCGCCGGGTCGACCCGCTGTTCATCGCGCGTTCCGGGCCCAGTGCCCCGTCGATGCAGATCGGTATGGTCTTCCAGGCGCGAGGGCCGAACAGCAGCGCTAACAGCCTGTGCGCCTCGGGGACGGATGCTATCGGAACCGCACTGAACTTCATCAAGCTCGGCCACGCCGATGTCATGATTGCCGGAGGGACGGACTCTTGCCTTTCTTCGCTCGGCATCGCCGGCCTCGACATCCTCGGGGCGGTGACGCGGGAACCAGACCCGGCGATAGCCTGTCGGCCCTTTGACGCAGACCGTAGTGGCTTCGTGTTTGGTGAAGGGGCTGGTATGGTCGTGCTGGAGTCCCTCGAGCACGCAAAGGCGCGCGGTGCCGAGATTCTCGCTGAGCTTGCCGGCGCTGGGTGGTCCTTCGATGCGTATGACCAGACCGCGCCGTCCTCAGGGCCCGAGGCGTACGCGATGAAATCCGCGCTGGAGCGGGCGGGAGTTGCGCCAGACAAAGTCGGTTACGTGAATGCACATGGAACGAGCACCCGTCTGAATGACCCAACTGAGACGCAGGCATTGAAGCTCGCGTTCGGCGACCATGCGTACAAGCTTGCGGTCAGCTCGACGAAGTCTATGGTGGGGCACGCCATCACTGCCTCGGGGGCCATCGAGTCCGTTGCGTGCATCATGACGCTCAAGAGCGGTGTGATTCACCCCACCATCAACTACCGAACGCCGGACCCTGAGTGCGATCTCGACTACGTGCCGAACACAGCTCGTGAGGTTGCAGTGGACGCCTGCCTCACAAACAGTTTCGGCCTTGGTGGCGAGAACTGCTGTCTGGTATTTCGCAGATTCAAAGGCTAGTTCGAATGCACCGCCCGCCCCAACGGGGCTGGGCGCGGAGGAAGAATGGAACTCGAAGGCAGAGTCGCCCTTGTGACGGGGGCGTCCCGTGGCATGGGTCGGGCCATCGCCCTGAAACTCGGCAGCATGGGCGCCCGGATTGCGGTCAACTATGTGGCGGTTGACCCGCAGAATGAGGTGGACGCCCGCGAGGTAGTGGACCGCCTCTCAGAGATGCGCGTCGATGCATTCGCAGTTGAGGCGGATGTCCGCGACGGTGAAGCCGTCAAGCGCATGGTAGATGAAGTGGTTGCGAAGTGGGAGCGGCTGGACATCCTCATCAATAACGCCGGCATCACGCGAGACAACCTACTGCTCCGCATGACGGAGAAGGCCTGGGACGACGTTATTGACATAAACCTCCGCGGCACCTTCTTGTGCTCCAAGCACGCGCTGAAGCCGATGATGAAGGGCGGTTGGGGCAGGATTGTGAGCCTGTCATCCATCGCGGGAGTCATCGGCAATCCGGGACAAGCCAACTACTCTGCGTCCAAGGGTGGCATCATCGCATTCAGTAAGAGCCTGGCGCGTGAAGTGGGGTCTCGTGGCATCACGGTGAACGCGGTTGCCCCCGGCTACATCCGTACGCAGATGACGGATGTGCTGCCTGAGGAAGTCAGGAACAGGTTCGTGGAGATGATTGCATTGCGGCGTCCCGGCGAGCCTGAGGAAGTGGCTGAAGTGGTGGCGTTCCTGGCCAGCGACCGGGCCTCCTATGTCACAGGTCAGGTCATCGGCATCGACGGTGGCATGTAGGAGCGCGCTCGTTAGGGCGAAACTGACTTGGTGTCGGCGAGTCTGACCTGCGCATCCGGCCTGCTACTCGACAGGTTCTTCGGCTATCGGCTGCCGTTGTCAACGGTGCTGCGGAGAACAGCGTTCTGCAACCTACCGGGACGGATGGCGGCGACGTTCGCATTCATGTTGACATGAGTTCGAGTGTGCAAGTACAATGTGCCCCATATTATGGCTAACGTAAGATTAGGTTCCGGCGAGAGTTTCGAAAGCATGCTGCGTCGTTTCGGCAAGCAAGTGGAGACTGACAGGATACTTGCTGAGGTGCGAAGGCGCAGGTTCTTCGAGAAGCCCAGCGCAATCAGAAAGAAGAAGGAAGCGGTCAAGAAGCGCAAGAGTTCGCGCTAGCTTGCACCATGGGCCTGCAGGAAAAACTCCGGGATGACCTGAAGCTTGCGCTCAGGCAACGGGAGGCGCACAGGCTCCTCATTATCCGCGTTTTGCTCGCGGAGTGCCGAAACGAAGAGAAAGCCAAGATGCATGCCCTGGATGAGGGCGAGGTTATCGAGGTGCTTTCTCGCGAGGCCAGGCGTCGGAACGAGAGTATCGAGGCGTTCCGCGCCGGCAAGCGAGCTGATCTCGTGCAGGAGCAGGAGGCGGCCCTGGCTTTCATCAAAGAGTATCTCCCTGCCCCGATGAGTCGTGACGAGCTTGTCACGCTTGCCCGGGAGGCAGTAGCTGCAGTAGGCGCATCGAGTCTCAAGGACAAGGGCAAGGTGATGTCTCACCTGATGCCGATGGTCAAAGGCAAGGCCGAGGGCAAAGACGTGAACGAAGTCGTCACGGGGTTGCTGTCGGCTACGTAGCGCGCGTGTGCCCGGGCTCGGGTCCCTGTCCGTCAGCCGTTCCTTGACTCGTACCGCCCTGGATTCTCAGGTGTGATAGGTATCGCCATGTCGCAGAGCAACCGCCCTCCAGTGGTGAGGCCCTTCGCGGGTATCAGATACAACGCTGCGGTCGCGGGCGAGCTTTCCGCGCTGTTGTGTCCTCCCTATGACATCATCAGTCTTGAACAGCAGAGGTCCCTCTATCTCAAAAGCCCGTACAACATGATACGGCTTGAGCACCCGCTGCCCTCGGACGACGCGGGCGATGAACTGGCGAGATACAAAGTTGCTGCGGCCACGTATCGTGAATGGCTGTGCAGAAGTGTACTCGTTCGTGATGCCGAGCCGGCGTTGTATGTGCACGACCACTCCTTCGTCTTTCGAGGCAAGAGCCATGTGCGGCGCGGGCTCGTCGCTTCCGTGCTGCTTCGTCCCTGGTATCAGGGCGTCTATCCGCATGAGCTGACAGGTACCAAGGCAAAGCAGGATCGACTTGAGCTGATGCGCGCCTGCCGGACAAGCTTCAGCTACCCGCTGGGGCTGTATGAAGACGCCGTGGGAACCATCGGCGCACTTGTGGAGGATGCGATTCGGAGCCTCGCGCCAGTTCAGGTTCACGAAGATGTGGACAGTCACGTATTCTGGTCGATACGAGATGCGCAGATTCTCGCGCGTGTTCAGGATGCGTTCTCCGCTGAGTCGATCTACGTAGCCGACGGGCACCATCGCTATGAGACGGGACTTGTGTATCAGGGCGAGCGACGCGCAACTGAGCGTAGCCGGGGCGCTGGCGAACGGTCTTATGACTTTATTCCGATGACGCTCGCCGCGTTCGACGATCCGGGCCTGTTCATCTCCCCCGTCTACAGGGTGCTGCGTGGATTCCACCTGCCGGAGATGGCTCAGATTGAGAAGCGACTCGAGGAGTTCTTCACGCTCGATTTCGTGCCTGTTGAGACGGCGCTTGCGCGCAGCGCTCCCGTGGGCGAGATGGCGCTCATGGCTGTGGTCGGGCTGAGGTCAGGTCTGGTGGCTGAGTTGCGCACGCGTCCCGGCTTGGAGCTCGGCGCATTGGTGCCGGGAGAGCACTCCAGCGAGTATCGCACCTTTAACGTCAGCATTCTCAATCATATCGTCATGGCGAAGGCCCTGGGCATCAATCCCGACGGCGAAGGGGTGAGCTACAGCCCCGATCTGGACGATGTGGTGCAGAGCGTGCAATCGGGGGATGCGCAACTGGCGTTTTTGCTTTCGCCGGCGCATCCGCGCCTTGTGAAGAAGATCTCCGACCAGATGGAGCGAATGCCAAGGAAGTCCACGTACTTCTATCCCAAGGCGCCCACCGGCCTTGTGGCATACGCTCTCGACTAGATGGCGGTCACCCGTGAAGGTCCACGGTTCGCACCGTGTGGATATTGGGGATAGCCAGTATCACGTTCTTCTGCGCTTCTCCCAGCGGCTCGTCCAGCGCCATCACGAACAGCGCTTTTCCCCTGGGTGCAAGCCGACTCAGGTGCATGGAACTGATGTTGATGCTGGCCTGTCCGAGGACGGTGCCTATCGCGCCCACAAGTCCGGGGCCATCGGTGTGGTCGCAGATGAGGAAGTGCCTCTCGGTGAGGCTGATGTCCATGAAGAAGTCGTTGATGCGCACGATGCGCGTTACGCCGTCTCGAACCGTGCCGGACACGGTAGTGCTGCCCTTGTCGGTCTCCAGCGTGACGGTCACGAGATTTCCGTACGTGCCACACTCGGGCGATGTCTCCTCGGCGATGCGCAGACCGCGCTGTCGCGCGATTAGCTCGGCGTTGACCAGGTTGACGCGGTCCTCCGTGGCGTGTTCGAGGATGCCGCTGATGACGGCGGCCTTCAGGGGTTCGCAACTCGCCTGCTGCAACTCGCCCGCATAGCACACGTTAACCTTCTGCAACTGTCCTTCCATGAGTTGGCTCGCGAAGCTGCCCACGGTAACGCTCATCTGTATGAACGGAAGCAGCTCAGCGGAAGCGTGCGGGGCGTTGACGGCGTACTTCGCCATCCTGCCCTCAAGCACTGCGATAACCTGGTCGGCGACATCCACGGACACGTTTGTCTGGGCCTCAACCGTCGATGCGCCCAGGTGGGGTGTCAGCACCGATCGTGGCGCAGTCAGCAGAGCGCTGCCGGTGGGAGGCTCTTCGGTGAATACGTCGAAAGCGGCGCCTGCCAGGGTGCCGTCCTGAAGGGCGGCGGCGACTGCCTCCTCATCCACCACACCGCCACGGGCGCAGTTGATGATGCGGGCTGTCGGTTTCATCAACTCCAGCTCGGCCGGGCCGATGAGGTTCCGGGTCGCCTGTGACAGGGGAATGTGAAGGGTGATGAAATCGGCCTGAGAGAGGAGTTCCTGCAGCGATACCAGTGTGACCTTGAACGTCCGCGCATAGTCCGGGGGAACGAACGGGTCGTACGCGACGGTGCGCATCTCGAAGGACTGCGCCCGCAGGGCCACCTGCGAACCGATGTTGCCAAGCCCCACGATTCCGAGGGTCTTGCCCCGAAGCTCCGTGCCCACGAGTTTGCCGCGCGACCACGCGCCCTTTCTCATCTCGGCGTCCGCTTGAGGTACGTTGCGCGCGAGCGCGAGCATCAGGGCCATTGTGTGCTCGGCAGCCGACACGGTGTTGCCGGATGGGGCATTGACGACGACGATGCCGCGGCGCGTGGCGGCTTCAACGTCGATGTTGTCCACGCCGACGCCCGCCCGGCCAATCACTTTCAGGTTGCGACCGCGTTCAAGGATTTCGGCGGTGACCCTTGTCTGGCTTCGAACCACGAGGGCGTCGTAGCTCGGCAGCTCGCTGCAGAGTTCCTCGACCGACAGCGCGGTCTTGACGTCCACCGAGGCACTCTGCCTCAGCCGAGCGATTCCCTCTTCTGCAATGGGGTCAGCAATGAGGATTCTCATGTCTCTCCCCCTCACTTCACGCGAAGTCGAACGAATGTTCTCTTGCCCACCTTGACTACGGAGCCGTCCTTCACGAGCACACTCAGCTCATCGACCTTGCTGCCGTCAACTTCGACTGCATTCTGGGCAACAAGGCGCTTCAGTTCGCTCGAACTCTTGACGTAGCCGCCGTTCACGAGCGGGCGGGAGAGGTCGGCCCTGATCAGCCCGTCTCCCTCGGGCGAGCCTTGCACGACCATCTCAGGCATGTCGTCCGGCAGCTCGTGCTGCTGGTGTACACGTGTGAAGTGCTGGTCCGCAAGTTCCGCCGCTGGCTTGCCGTGGAACTGAGTGGTTATCTCGCGGGCCAGGCGCTTCTTCTCGTTCATCGGGTTGGCCGTGCCGGAGGCGAAGGAACGTCTCAGGAGTTCAAGTTCTTCGTCCGGCATGTCGGTCACCAGCTCGAAGTAGTCAAGGATGAGTCCATCATCTAGGGACATGACTTTCCCGTACATCTGCTCGGGAGGCTCCGCCACGCCGATGTAGTTGCCAAGGCTCTTGCTCATCTTGCTTTTGCCGTCGGTGCCGATGAGGATGGGAGTGAAGAACACCTGCTGTGGGTTCTGGCCCATCATCTGCTGCAACTCTCGGCCGAGGAGACAGTTGAATTTCTGGTCCGTGCCGCCGAACTCGACGTCAGAGTCGATGGCGTAGGAGTCGTAGGCCTGGAGCAGGGGGTACAGCATCTCGCACAGGGAGATGGGGCTACCTGAATTGTACCGCTTGTTGAAGTCCTCCCTCGCCAGTATCTGCGCCACGGTGAACCGAGCGGTCAACCTGATCACTGTGTCAAGCGTGAATTTCGAGAACCACTCGGTCTGCCAGCGCACTTCGGTGCGTTCCCGGTCGACCACTTTGAAGAACTGGTCCATGTATGTCTGCGCGTTCTGCTCAATCTGCGCTTCCGTGAGCATGGGTCTTGTTGCGGACTGTCCGCTTGGGTCGCCTATGCGGGCGGTCCAGTTTCCGACGATGAGGATGACCTTGTGTCCAAGCTCCTGCAGCTGGCGCAGCTTGCGAAGGCCCACAACGTGACCGAGATGGATGTCGGGTGAACTGGGGTCGAACCCCTCCTTGAGTCGCGCAGGCGTGCCGCTATTGAGGAGCGCCACGAACTCCGACTCCGGGATTATCTCGGCGACACCGCGACGCAGGATGAAATCGCGCCTCGATTGTGGCAGGTCGCGCAGCAGGGTAACCTTCGAACTATCACTCATACATACTCCCTGAGAATATTGCGTGAGGCCTCAACGTCACGACGGATCTGCGCCACCAGCGCCTCTGAATCCTGAAACGCCACCTCGTCCCTGAGCTTGGCGATGAACTCAACGGTCAACGTGACCCCGTAGATGCGCCCGCAGAAATCCAGAATGTGGGTTTCCACCACGCGCTCAGTGTGGCCGAATGTTGGGCGATGGCCGACGTTCGTAACGGACCCGAACTGCCCGTCCGGTATCTTCGCGATGGTAGCATAAACCCCATTACGCGGCAACGCGCGGCCCGGGTCTACCCCAACGTTCGCCGTGGGGAACCCGAGGGAGGCGCCGCGGCGGCTGGTCGTGATGACCGGTCCGGAGATGCTGAACGGGCGCCCGAGCATGCGCGCGGCCTCTTCCACGTCTCCCCGAGTCAGGGCAGCGCGAATGGCCGTGCTGCTGACCACCTGTCCGTCCAGAGTATGAGGGGCGACGCTCTCAACCGTGAAGCCAAGCCTCGCTCCCAGCGTCTGAAGTGTGGCTATGGTTCCCGCCCGATCCCTGCCAAGACTGAAGTCGGGGCCAAGTATGAGCCCTGACATGCGCAGATACCGCACGAGAAGCCCGACGAACTCCTCCGGTCCGCATCGGCTCAATTCGTGGGTGAAGGTGAGTGGAACCACGAGGGACACCCCGGCTGCCTTGAGGAGTTCGATCCGCTCTTCCACACTTGTCAGCAGAGGAAGGTTCTCGCCCGGATGAAGTACCTCCGCCGGGTGAGGGGAAAATGTGACGACGCCTGGAAGCAGGTCCCGTTCCGCAGCCCGTTGCTTCAGGGTCTCGATGAGCGAAAGGTGCCCCTTGTGCACGCCGTCGAAGACTCCGAGGGTGAGCAGTGTCGGCGCGTCGGGCGTGTAGCTGGCAAGTTCCTGCGCTGAACTCATATCTGTGTGTAACGTCGAGCGCACAATGAGCCGCCGGAAAGGCGCGCCACTGCTACTCGGCAAAGTGTGCTGAATAGCCTATGTGATTCGTAGTCGGGCGTCAAGGAATACAAGCACCTGGTCACAGCAACGATGAGTCCACAGCTTCAGGCTCGTCCTGGTCCACATCGAAGAGCCGAGGGAAGAACGAATATGGCGCTACAACGCCCAGTGAACTGCGCGTTGTAGCGCCATACGTGCACACTATTCAGCGCCGGACTCCACTCGACCCCGGCAGCAGCCATGGAGCAAGGGAGCCGGCTTCTCACTCTCTAGGCTGATTTGCGGAACCTGGCCATGAACTCCACGGTCTTCTGAATATCCTCAACAGACACCGCGTTGTAGATGGAGAAGCGGATGCCTCCCACAGAACGATGGCCCTTCAGGCCCAGCAATCCTTCCTTCTTGGCATCGGCAACGAACTTTGTCTCCAGGTCTTCAGTAGGGAGACGCATCGTGACATTCATCCAGCTACGGCTGGCCTTCTCCGCAGGACCAGTGTAGAAGTCGGGCGCGGCGTCGATGGCGCCGTACAGGAGGTCCTTCTTGGCCCTGTTGAGCTTCTCCACTCCTGCCAGGCCGCCCTTGCCCTTGATCCACTCCAGCACCAACTTCATGATGTAGACCCCGAATACCGGCGGCGTGTTGAAGAGCGATTTGCTGTCCGCATGGGTCTTGTAGGTGAATATGCCGGGAAGACCCTTCTTGCCTGTAGCCAGGAAATCGTCGCGGATGACCACCAGCGTCACGCCCGCCGGACCGAGGTTCTTCTGGGCTCCGGCGTAGAACAAAGAGAACTTCTTGTAGTCCATCTGTCGCGAGGCGATATCAGAGGACATGTCGGCCACCAGCGGAACGCTGCCGGTGTTCGGGAACTCGTGAAACTGGGTTCCCTCGATGGTGTTGTTAGAGCAGATATGGAGATAGGCCACATCCCCCGGGTACTTGATCTCGCTCATAGCCGGCACCCGGCGGTACTTCTCCTCTTTGGAGGAGAAGGCCACGTGTACTTTGGACACGGTCTGACATTCCTTCATTGCTTTGGATGCGAATTCGCCGGTGTCCACGTAAGCGGCTGTCCGGCCATCGCCGACGAAGTTCATCGGCACCATGGCGAACTGGGTGGACGCACCGCCGCCAAGGAATAGCACGTGGTACTCCGCACCAAGTCCCAGCACCTCGCGCACCAGCGAGATTGTCTGGTCATTCACGGCCTCGAATTCCTTGGATCGATGGGAGCTCTCCAGGATGGACAGTCCAGTGCCCTGGAAATCGAGGAGTTCGCTCTGCACGGTCTTCAGAACCTCCAGTGGAAGGGCCGCCGGTCCGGGATTGAAATTGACGTTTCTTGTCACCATATGTTTCCTCTCGAACGCATGATTCCTGCAAAGATTCGCTGCAATTCTATTACAGTGTGCGCATTGCTGTCCAAGGCTCAGGTGATTTCATGGTTCGTGCTGACGCACCTCCTAGCGGGGCGCCAGACGGCACGTGAACTTGACAATCTCAATTACGTACCTCTACAATCCGCCGGTATCTGCATCGCAGATGTACTGAGATGAATATCTTCCGGGCGCTTGGTGGCTACTGGTATTACTTTTATCCAAGCTTTGCGCCCGGGAGCGGTCACGTCGTGTAGCACACACCAGTAAGTAGAAAGAAGAGAAGGACCCTCCCGGTGGGAGGGTCCTTTCTTTTTGCGGTAGCCGCAGCGACGGCAAGAAGATCCGGACAGCGACAGCGAAGGAGACGAAATGATAATCATGAAGGCGGACGCGACAGACGAGGATATCAGGCGGGTGGTGAGCGAGATCGAGCAGAGCGGCTTGCGAGCCGACGTCTCGAGAGGTGAATACATCACAGTGATCGGTCCCGTGGGGGACGAGCGCAGGCTTGCGTTCGACCGCATCGCCACCTTGCCTGGTGTGAAGGAGGCTACCATGGTCGAGACCCCGTACAAGCTCATCAGTCGTGAATATGCGCGCTTCTTCGGTGGACCGGGCGCGCATAAGACGGTGACCATCGGCCATGTGCATCTGGGAAATGGGGAACCCGTCATCATCGCCGGCCCGTGCGCTGTCGAGAGTCGCAAGCAGCTTATGCGCATCGCGGAGGAGGTGAAGAAGGCGGGGGCGCATGTCCTTCGAGGCGGTGTCTTCAAGCCTCGAAGTTCAGTGCACGCATTCCAGGGGTTGGGTGCTTCGGGCGTTGAGGAGGCGGAGCAGGCTCTCCACTGGATGAGGGAGGCCGGTGATGCCTTCGACATGCCGGTGGTCACCGAGGTGCGCGGGGAATCGATGGTCGAACTGGTGGCGAAGTACGTGGACATAATGCACATCGGCGCGCGCAACATGTACGATCAGGACCTGCTCGTCGCGGTCGCGAGGCAACACAAGCCCGTGCTGCTCAAGCGCCATTTCGGCGCGAGCGTTGAGGAACTCCTGTCGTTCAGCGAGTACGTTGCGGCCGAGGGTAATAAGGACATCATTCTGTGCGAGAGGGGCATCGTCCCAATGGGCAAGGGCAAGAGTTTCACCAGGTACACACTCGACCTCGCCGCAGTCCCCGTCATCCACAATGAGACCTATCTGCCTGTCATCGTCGATCCCAGCCACGCCACGGGACGTCGCGACCTCATATTCTCGATGAGCTGTGCCGCAGTGGCTGCCGGAGCTGACGGCCTGATGATAGAGGCGCACTATGACCCGTCCGAGGCGCTTGTAGATGGGCCACAGATGGTAACGCCGGATGAACTCAAAGACATAATCGATGCATGCCGGCGCGTGTACGCGCTGGTGAAGAAGAACTGACATGAGGACATCTCACGTCTGGTGCTCGGGCAACCTGTACCGCATGAGCGTGGGCGCGGGCGCTCTCGGACTGGTTGGCGATGAGCTGTTGAGACTCGGGTTCTCGGGCACCGTGGTGGTCGTGACGGATGAGAATGTCGCCGGACTGTTCGGGACGGAGGTGGAACGCTGCCTGACCGCGTCGGGATTTGCCCCAGAGTTTATCGTCATACCTCCCGGCGAAGAGCAGAAATGTCTGGAGACGGCGGGGATGATGTATGGACGTCTGAACGAGATCGGTGCTGAACGTGCGACTCCTCTCGTCGCACTAGGTGGCGGAGTTGTCGGCGACCTCACGGGATTCGTTGCTGCAACGTACTTCCGGGGCCTGCCCCTGGTGCATGTGCCCACAACGTTGCTGGCGCAAGTTGACAGCAGCATCGGCGGCAAGGTGGCGGTGAATCACGGGCACCTTAAGAACAACATAGGCGCGTTCCATCAGCCGTCGGCAATCATCGCCGACACCTCGTCCCTCGCTCATTTGCCCGAGCGCGAATTCCGAAACGGACTGGCGGAGGTCATAAAGAGCGCTGCGATACGTGACGAGGGGTTCTTCCGGTATCTCGAGGATGAGATGGAGCATGTGCTTGCGCGCAATCAAAGTGCGCTTGAGCGCATCGTTGCGGTCACCGCAGGCATCAAGGCATCCGTTGTGGAGGAGGACGAGAAGGACACTGGTCTACGCAACATCCTCAACTACGGCCATACGGTGGGACACGGGATAGAATCCGCTTCGTCGTTCTCGTTGTGCCATGGCGAGTCTGTTTCCGTTGGCATGGTGGTGGCAGGGCACATCGCGGCCGCTATGGGAATTGCGGCATCCGCTGAAGTCGAGCGTCTGAGAGCCCTGCTCGTGCGCGCAGGATTGCCTGTCTCCGTGCCCGAGCGAGTGAACGCTGACGCTGTTGTGACTGCCATGAACCGTGACAAGAAGATATCCCGAGGGCGACTGCGTTTTGTTCTCCTGACGCGGTTAGGTGAGGCAGTGGTGCGCAACGACGTGCCCATGGAACTCGTGCGAGAGACGCTGTTGAGGTCATACGCCGTTGCCTGACATCTGCGCGTGCATCACCTCATCCGAGGATGCCGGACTGGCCATGTCCGTCCACGATCTGGTCTCCCTGTACGAAGTACGCATCGATCTCATCGGCCATGACTGGCCGCGCGTGGTTGCGGTCCTGTCTCGTCCGTGGGTCGCGTGCAACCGCCTGGCGTCTCAAGGGGGTTCCTGCGACAGCGACGAAGATGCGCGCATCGCCGTGTTGCATCGAGCTGTCGCTCTGGGGGCCTCCATCGTCGACATAGAGATGACCGCCTCCGCTGCACTGCCTTTCATCAGTGCTGTGAAGGACAAGGTGCGAGTGCTTGTCTCGCACCATGACTTCGAGCGAACTGAATCGGAGGAGGCTCTCGCGGACCTTGTGCGCCGGCAGAGGAACATGGGCGCCGACATCTGCAAGGTTGTTACCACCGCCCGGTGCGCTGAGGATACGGTGACGATGCTGCGGCTTACGCGGCGTTTCCAGTCGGTAGGCATCGTCGCATTCGCGATGGGGCCTCTTGGCACGGCCAGCCGCGTGCTGGCGCCACTGGCGGGCGCCCCATTCACCTATGCGTCGCTCACCCATGCCCATGAGGCCGCGCCGGGCCAGCTCACCGTCGGTGCGTTGAAGGCGATGTACGATGCAATGGGAGTCAAGTAGGATGCGCATCTCCGGCTCGACGACTGTGTGCGGCATAGTGGGCGACCCCATTCAGCATTCCCTCTCGCCGGCGATGCAGAACGCCGCGTTCGAACATGCTGAACTGGATTTCGTGTACGTGGCGTTGCGCTTGCCGCGCGGCGCGGCGAAGTCCTGTGCGGATGCAGTGAGAGCGCTCGGAATCCGCGGACTCAACGTAACCGTGCCCCACAAGGTCGACGTGCTGCCGTATCTGGACTCAGTGGACCCGCAGGCGGCTCGCATCGGTGCTGTCAACACGATTGTCAATGAAGGTGGACAACTGTGCGGATACAATACCGACGCGGTGGGCTTCGGGCAGGGAATCGAGGCGCACGGCATCCATGTGCGTGGGCTGGATGTTGTCGTGCTGGGTGCGGGCGGTGCGGCCAGGGCCGTGGTCTTCTCGCTGCTCGACGGCGGAGCGCATGTCACGATTCTGAACCGTGACTCGGGCCGGGCAGCCTCGCTGGCCGGTGACGCCGCATCATTGTGCGGCTGCCGCGTTGCGCATGGTGCGCTGGTGGAGGGCACTCTTGAGTCTCTTCTGTCCGGGGCTGCGTTGCTTGTAAACACCACGAGTGTTGGCATGCATCCGCTGGAGAACGCAACGCCTTTTCCAGCGCGCCTGCTGCGTCGAGACCTCGCGGTGTGTGATATCGTGTACAACCCTCGCGAGACCGTGCTGCTTCGTGATGCAGCTGCGTGCGGTGCGGTGACAGTGGACGGCGTTGAGATGCTGGTGCGGCAGGGAGCAAGAGCGTTTGAATTGTGGACCGGCATTCCGGCTCCGGTTGAGCTGATGCGCGCGGTCGTGATCCGGGAGCTGGGGCGTGCCACGCACTAACGTGGCGCTTGTAGGGTTCATGGGCGCCGGGAAGTCAACCGTCGGCCGGGAACTGGCTGCACGACTGGGCAAAACGTTCGTTGAGACCGACACTCTCGTGGAGCGCCGGGCAGGTATGTCCGTGTCCGATGTGTTCGCATGTTATGGCGAGCCGCACTTCCGGGACCTGGAGTCTGCCGTGGTGAGGGAGGCGGCAAAGTCACACAATTGCGTGATTGCCTGCGGAGGCGGCGTGGTCTTGAGAGAGGAGAACGTGGCGGCTCTGAAAGCGTCATCCGTGCTGGTGTACCTTGAGGTTTCCCCGCAGTCTGTGCTGTCGCGCATCGGGCCGCAATCCACGGTGAGGCCTCTCCTGAGCGGCCCGGACAGGGAGCGGCGTGTGGCCGAGTTGATGGAGCAACGGCGGACCTCGTACGAAGCGGCGGCTGATGTCACCGTGGCAACCGACGGGCTTGCAGTTGAGCAGATCGTATGTCATGTGCAGGAGCTGTTGAAGCGAACATGAGAGCGCGCATCTCCAGGAGTACTGTCCACGGCGCCGTTCGTGTGCCCGGGTCCAAGAGCTATACCATACGTGCGGCGGTGTGCTCCGCAATAGCCGATGGAGAAAGCTTCATCGACGGTTCCCTGGAGTCTGATGACTCATCGGCGGTGTTCGAATGCCTGCGCCTGCTTGGCGCCGATGTGCGTAAGGTCGACGATGGTGTCCTGGTACGGGGTGGCCCTCTCTGTGCCTCCGACACGCCGCTCTGGTGCCGCGAATCCGGTGCAACATTCAGGTTCCTCGCCGCGCTCGCCGCGACCATCCCCGGGACGACGACTCTGCGCTGTGCGCCGTCGCTGGCGCGCAGACCGATGCGACCCCTGCTGGATGCGCTGCATCAGATAGGTGCGGAGTGCGCGTTCGATGCCTCCGCGGGGACTCTCGTCGTGCGTGGGAACCGCCGGCGCTCCGGACACGTGGCGATGCGTGGGGATGTCAGTTCTCAGTTCCTTTCGGCACTGCTGTTGTCCGGCGCGCGGTACGGAGCGGGGCTCAGGGTCGAGCTGTCCTCTCCGGTGGTGTCCGAGCGCTACGTGGCGATGACTGGCGACTGTATGCAACGCTTCGGCGGTGAAGTTCACGTCTCCGGCGACAGCCGCATCTACGAAGTGCGTGGTGGTGGACTCACGCCGACGCGCTATGTCGTTGAGGGCGACTGGTCCGGAGCTGCGGCTGTTCTGGCGTTGGGCGCGCTGGCCGGCGAGGTAGTAGTGTCGGAACTGCACCCCACCAGTCTGCAGGCAGATGTGGCCATGCTGGATTTGCTGGAGCGTATGGGGGCGTGTGTGGAGACTCACGAAAGCTCAATCATCGTGTCACGGGCGTCGCTTGCCCCCTGCGCGTTTCACATCGCCGATGCGATAGACCTTCTGCCGGTCGCCTGTGTCCTTGCTGCTGCCGCGAGTGGGGTCACCACGCTTACAGGGATCGCCAGGGCGCGTGACAAGGAGTCTGACCGGGTGGCTGCGATGTCCGACGGTTTGGCCCGTCTTGGCGTTCGAGTGGACGTGGAAGACGACCGGATGAGCGTGCACGGGGGTACGGCGCACGGAGGCGCCGTCACGTCAGCCGGCGATCACCGCATCGCCATGGCGTTCGGAATCCTCGGCGCTGTGGTGGGCGATGTCGCTGTCGATGGAGCCGAGTGCGTCTCCAAGACATATCCGGGATTCTGGGATATGCTTGTCAGCCTTGGAGTGGAGGTGACCCTGGATGAGTAGCAGTCTTGGCACGATGTTTCGCATCACAAGCTTCGGGGAGAGCCACGGACCGTGCGTCGGAGTCGTGGTTGAAGGCTGTCCTGCGGGGCTGAAGATCGATATGGGGGAGGTACAGCGTGACCTTGCGCGCAGGAGCGCACTGAGCCAGCCGGGAGCCACTCCACGCAGGGAACCTGACGAGGTGAGGTTCCTCTCGGGAGTGTACGAAGGGCGAGCTACCGGCGCCCCGCTCTGCATGATTATCGAGAACACCAATATCGAGTCCGGCGCCTATGCAGAGTTCGTCAGAAAACCACGGCCGGGGCATGCGGACTACCCGGCGCGGGTCAAGTACGGTGGGTTCAACGACCCGCTGGGTGGGGGGCGGTTCTCCGGACGCATCACAGCCGGCTTCGTGTTGGCCGGAGCTGTGGCTCGTCTGGTTCTGCGTCGCGCAGGCATCGAAGTGGACGCCCACACGGTGGCCATCGGCGGAGTCGAGGCGCCGCCCTGTGACGCACAGCTCATCCGGGAGCGCGCACGCCTGAACGCTCTGTCATGCTGTGATGGGCCGAGTGCCGTGCGGATGGTGGAGGCGATTGAGGCAGCGCGTGAGCGGGGGGATAGCGTGGGAGGTGTGGTGGAGTGTGTTGCGCGTGGTCTGCCGCCAGGCATCGGTGAGCCCGTATGCGCCGGCATAGAGAGTGAAGTCGCCCGTGCCGTATTCGCAATCCCGGCTGTCAAGGGCATAGAGTTCGGTGCCGGATTCGCTCTCAGCCGGTTGTGTGGCTCGGAGGCGAACGACCCGTTTGCTGTCAGCGACGGTCGAATTGTCACTACCAAGAACGATTCGGGCGGCGTGCTCGGAGGTATGACAACTGGGATGCCCCTGGTTCTGCGGGTGGCGTTCAAGCCTACACCTTCAATCGCCATGGCGCAGCGCACGGTTGATCTTGACGCGAATGAGGAAGTGGAACTGGCAATCAGGGGACGACATGACACGTGCATCGTGCCGCGTGCGGTCGTGGTAGTGGAGTCGATGGTCGCCATTGTGCTGTGCGACCTTGCGCTTCAGAGCGGATTCATTCCGAGGGTGATGAGATGTCAATAGACGAATTGCGTGAGAAGATCGATGCGACCGACCGCGAACTCGTTCGCCTGTTGGCGGAGCGACTCAAAGCGTCGCGTGTCATCGGCGAAGAGAAGAACAGCGCGGGCGTGCCGGTGCTTGATGCGGCCAGGGAAAGACGGGTGCTGGAGAAGGTACGGGCGCTGGCTGCCGGTCTTGGAGTGGACGAGCGGGATGTCGAACGCGTGTATGAGCGCGTGATAGAGGTGTCGAAGTCGGTGCAGCACACAACCGTGGCGTTCCAGGGGGAACCCGGCGCATTCAGCGAGCAGGCGGCCCTGGAGTTCTTCGGACGAAATGTCACCACGTGCCCGCGCGAGAGTTTCGACGACGTCTTCACTGCGGTGGCCGAAGAGCGCACGCGATTCGGCATCGTGCCTGTTGAGAACTCATCTGAGGGCAGCATCAGCAGGGTCTATGACCTGTTCCTCGACCATGACGTGCGTGTCTGTGGTGAGACGGCGCTTCGCATCGTCCACTGCCTCATCGCCCGGGAAGGCGTATCACTCGGTGACGTACGTCGCGTTTACTCTCATCCGCAGGCCCTGGGGCAGTGCCGCGAATTCCTCTCACACCTTGGATGCGAACTGATTCCGACGTACGACACGGCAGGCAGCGTGAAGATGGTGAGCGAACAGGGATACTCCGATGCGGCTGCAGTCGCCGGAGCACGAGCTGCGGAGCTGTACGGGATGCGAGTGATAGCCACGGGCATCGAGGACAGCAAGAACAACTACACGCGCTTCTTCATCCTTTCCAAGCGGGATGTCCCCCCGTCCGGCGCCGACAAGACCTCAATGGTTTTCTCTGTGCGCCATGAGCCGGGCGCCCTCTACTCCGCCCTTCGGGTTCTGGCGGAACGCGGGGTGAACTTGACCAAGATCGAATCACGACCCACACGGCAGAAGCCGTGGGAGTACAACTTCTACCTCGACTTCGAGGGGCACAGGCTCGACCCGCATTTCGGCGAGGCTCTGGAGAGCGTCAAGCCCTACTGCTTGTTCCTGCGTGTGCTCGGCTCGTATCCGCAGGCGAAACCGGTGTGGAAGACTCTATGAAGATAGCGATAGTCGGGGCCGCAGGGAAGATGGGAAGTTGGTTTGCTGCCTTTCTGCATAGACAGGGTCATGAGCTTGTACTGATCGGGAGACGCCGCGAGCCGGTGGAACGCCTGGCACGCAGCATGGACCGCTGCGTCGCCGGGGACTACGCCGATGTTCGAGGCGCGGACCTGGTTGTCATCTCCGTGCCGCTCGACGCGGTTGAACGGGTCATCGAGGAGCTTGGGCGCCACGTGAAGGAGTCTCAGCCCGTTATCGACCTTAGTTCGTTGAAGGCGGCGCCGCAACGCGCAGCCGACGTTCACATGCCCCATGCGCGCTTTCTCGGGGTGCACCCCATGTTCGGCTCCGGTGCGGACGGGTTCGCGGGGCACAATGTGATTCTGACTCCCGCCCGGGCGGAGGTCGCCGAGCTCGCTGAGAAGGTGAAACGTTACCTTGAGCCTCACGGGGCGCATGTGGTAGCGATGGACCCGCAGACGCACGATGAGGTCATGGCCGTCGTGCTGGGGCTTCCCGCGCTGGTCGTGGCGGTCGTGGCGAAGACTGCAGTGGACAGCGGACGGTTTGCGCTGGCCCGCGAAGTCAGCGGCACATCTCTTGAAGTTCTCGTGTCTCTGACCGAGAGTATGCTGTGCGAGGGGAGCGAGTTGTATGGCACTCTGCTCGCGGCGCTTCCCGCCGCGTCAAGTGTCGCGTCGGGCCTGCAGGAAAGCGCCGAGCACTTCGCGCGGCTCGTACACGAAGGCGGCCGGGCCACCCTCATCGATGAGTTCTCCAGTCTCGGCCGGCAACTGGAGCAGCTTGATCACCGTGCGACCGATGCCTACGCGCGCATGTATGCCATGCTCGAGGCGCTGAAGCGTTTTCCCGCTAGCGCCGAAACCCCGGGAGCGGAGGCAGACCCGCCACCTCCCGCAACGTGTTGATGAGGTAGACGAAGTTCTCGAACGGGACGTCCGGCGGGACGAAGTGGTCCACAGACGGGAAGTACCCTCCGGTCTCAAGCAGGTAGGGCACCTTTGACATCACTTCCTGACGAATGACGTCTTTTCCCTTCAGGAGCGCCCGTTTGTCGATGTTGCCGCCGAGGATGGCATCGCGTCCATACTTCTTGCGTAACTCAACCGCGTCAT